>Ga0316189_10002699_pt1 | contig 17331 bp, 15 predicted proteins | sample LowCovwburrow_MG_FD_204930 | JGI IMG/M metagenome (GOLD analysis project Ga0316189, IMG submission 204930) | Coastal sediment microbial communities from Maine, United States - Lowes Cove worm burrow | ecosystem: Environmental > Aquatic > Marine > Coastal > Sediment | place: USA: Maine...
ATGGCTCTTGCAGCCCCAGGCGTCGTCCTCCACTCGTACCAAACCCCGGTAGCTGGCCCGCCCGCCATCCTTCGAAATCGATTTCGACACGATCTTGGAGGTGGTTTCGGGGGCGGCGTGCACCATCTTGGCCCCGGTGTCCTGATGCTGACCCTGGCCGGCGTAGGCCACTGAGAGCACCTCACCACTGGCCTTGGGACCAACCAGCCAAACAGCCGGGTATTTCATGGTGAGTCGGCTACCGATATTGCCGTCGATCCACTCCATATGGCCTTCGGCTTCCACCCGCGCTCGCTTCGTAACCAGGTTGAACACATTGTTCGACCAGTTCTGGATTGTGGTGTAGGTGACATGAGCCGATGGCTTCACCACGATCTCCACTACGGCCGAATGGAGGGAATCCGAGGTGTAGACCGGGGCTGAGCAACCCTCGATGTAGTGTACCTTTGAGCCCTCATCGGCAATGATGAGAGTCCGCTCGAACTGCCCCATATTTTCGGCATTGATGCGGAAATAGGCCTGCAGTGGCATATCTACTTCGACCCCCGGCGGAACATAAATAAATGATCCCCCCGACCATACCGACGTGTTGAGCGCCGAGAACTTGTTGTCGTTCATGGGGATAATGCTGCCGAAATAGGGCTTGACGATTTCTGGATATTCGCGCAGTGCTGTATCCATATCGGTGAAGATGACGCCCTTACGCTCCAAGTCTTCGCGGTTGCGGTGGAACACCACCTCGCTCTCGTACTGGGCGGTCACACCAGCGAGGTATTTGCGTTCCGCTTCAGGGATTCCGAGTTTCTCGTAGGTGTCTTTAATCGAGTCGGGGAGGTCGTCCCAATCGTTCACCTGCCCCTCGGTGGGCTTGATGTAGTAGTAAATGTCGTCGAAGTAGATCTCCGACATGTCGCCGCCCCAATTGGGCATCGGGCGACGGTCGAAGTGGCGCAGCGACTTCAAGCGTCGCTCCAGCATCCAATCAGGCTCCCCCTTCATCCAAGACATCTCACGTAGGATGTCTTCGTTGAGCCCTCTGGTTGGCTTGTACACATAATCTTCGGTGTCGCTCCAGCCCAGCTTGTAGCGTCCGAGGTCCAGATTGTCGGGGGTCACGGCCATTTGCGTCACTCTCCAGGGTCGAGCAGAGAATTTCTCCTATCTAGATAGTAACAACTCTGGCTCGCTCCCCCACAACTCGATGGCGAGTACTCACGATTTTGTCGCTGGCGTGCCACACCCCACCACCTCGCCATGGTGCCGAGCGTCCAACGTCCGCCAGTGTCCGCCCGATTGGTCGCCCCGCCAGGACGGATGGATTAGTCGATGCGTCGCAGGCTTTGACGGAATTTTTTGGCTCGCTCCACGTAGGCCTGCGCCCCGCGGGTGATCACGTCACGAGAAACGGCGTCGAGCCGCAACTTGGCCGGAATCCCCAACGCCATCGCCCCGGATGGCACCTCCATATCGTTGGGCACCACTGCGTTCGACCCCACCAGTGCCCATGAACGCACCACGGCCCGATGTAGCACCACTGCCCCGTTACCCACGAGGGCATTATCCTCCACCGTACATCCCTCAAGATGCACAATATGACCAATCACGCAGCCATCCCCCACCACTGTTGGCTGGTCAACGGTGGTGTGCAGCACACTGGCATCCTGGATCGAGGTGCGGCTCCCAATATGGATTTCGCCTTCGTCCCCCCGAATTACGGCACTGGGCCACACCGACGATTCGGCGCCAATACTGACATTGCCGATGACTACCGCATCAGGGTGAACATATGCCGAAGGGTGGATTGTGGGCTCAGCCGAGCCCAGCGCATAGATAGCCATGGCCCGACCCTACTGACCACCACTAGGATGCGGCAAGATCACGCAGATCCATCACCAAGGCCGACACTGACAACAACACTAGGCAGCCCAGCGTAAACCAGGCCACCGGGACGAGCCGACGAATGTCAACCACCACCTGACGGTTCCGTCGAACCCGTTGCACTGCCCCCTCAACCGCCGCCACCACCGCATGAGACCCATCAAGGGGAGGGAACGGAAGGAGGTTGAGCCCCCCGATGGCCGCCGACAAGATAGCCAACCACCGCAAGGCAAGGATCGGCCCCGACGAGATCGCCCGCTGGCTGAAATCAGCTTGGGAAACCGGAGACATGAAGCGGACCGGAGCATTACTTTGGGCGGCCTGCCCACCAAAAAGTGCCTCAATATATCCACCCAGGTTGGCGACGAGGGTAACGAAGGCGTCAACCGTCATTGCCAGCATCGCCCACAAATCGCTGACCCCGGCAACCAGTGCCTGCCCCCAACCAACCCCCTGCGCCGCCCACGCAATCGAGAACCCCACAAATGCCATCGCCAAATTAACGGCTGGCCCCGCCAGGATCGTGGCCAAGCGTCCCCGATGACTGGCCGCCCGATACGTACCTGCTTCAGGAAACCCGATTGACAGTTTCGAAGTGGGCGTCATCCCTTCAAGCTTTACGTACCCACCAAACGGCAACACCTTCACCCCATAACGGCAGCCGTTATAGGCCACTGACACCGCCTCAGGACCAAATCCCCAATAGAACTCGGTCGGCTGCATTCCAGCCCGTCGAGCCACCCACCAATGCCCACCTTCGTGAGCCACAATAACGATCCCCAGGAACAGCAACAAGGCCAGCCCACTCGGAGCCACAACCCCCAACCCCACCAGGAGGCTCAACGTCGCCAACCCCCATCCGAAAGATCCTCGCACCCTTGAGCCCCGGTCTCTGTCGATTACCACCGGGACTTGCGACACCACACCAAAATCACCTGGTCTCGCGTTCAGACCGCCCACACCACTCATCCATCCACCATTTCGTGCCCTTCAGGCATCAACATCACATCTACCACTATGAGTGACCACGCATCACTTTGCGCAACCTCAAGGGTAGGTGATTGTATGGACCCAAGCGGGAACCTGGGTCATTCTCCCTAGTCGACGCCGCCTCGGGTCAGCAGCAGTGCGGGTCGGTGGTTAGTCGAGGGTCAGTTCCATACCCTCGGCCGCGGCCACCACAGTGATGTGGGGACCCGCCAACTCCTGGGCTTGGGCCGTTGCCTGAGCCACCCAATCATCGCTGTGAGTGGGGTCGTGGTGGAACAGCACCAGGGTTCCGGCCCCACATCGCCGAGCAACTTCGACCGCGAACTCGGGCGTACAATGCCCCCAGTGAGCCCTCGCCGCAAACTCTGCCTGACTGTACTGAGCATCGTGGATTAAGACGTCGACCCCCCGACAGGCTTCTATCACCTCGGCCGATGGTTCGAACGAACCACTAATAGGCTGCTGATGGTCACTGATATAGGCCATCGACGCGCCAGCAGTATCGACCCGATACCCATTAGTTGGCCCAGTATGCGGTACCGCAAAGCTGGTGACGGTGCAGCCCTCAAAATCCACTGAATCAGCTTGCATTTCGGCGAAATCGAAATTGGCGGGGAGCTCGGCAAGAGAAACGGGAAATGCGGGTGGGCCCACGATCTGCTCCAATGCCGCTTGCAAACCGCCAACATGGGGTGGAGCTTTGATATTTACCTGCATTCCTGCGGTAAGGGCAGGGCGGAAAAACGGCAGACCTTGGATGTGATCCCAGTGAAGGTGCGTTACAAACGCGGTTACCCCCGTAAACGCAACTGGAGGTCCGCCATCCCCATCAGAAAGATCCAAACCCAAATACCGGGCACCGGTTCCAATATCAAAAATCAGGGGCTCAACCCCATCGACATCAACGAGTACACACGACGTGTTACCCCCAATACCCCTTGTACGTTCACAGGAGCACGGCGTAGACCCTCGAACCCCATAGAACTTGATCTTCATTGCGCCACGTCGTTTCTCTTTGCCGTTCATCTACACCGCAGAATCACAGTTAGACGATAATAGATTGCTCAACCCCCACGAGGGAAGAGCGTGTGAAGAAGGTCTCATACTGGTTTGGCCTTGACCGCCACCACGCCATACGATCGAGAGTTATACGATCACCACTACCGCCACCCATCAGACTGTGGCGATTCGCCTGCCCCACCGAAAGATCTCATGTCGGCTTCATCTTCCCCCTATTCGCCCTCAATCACTGACGGTTTCATAGCAGTTGTGAAACAAGACTGCCCCACCTGCGAGTTTGTGGCCCCAGTGCTGGCTGACATGGCCAAGAGCGACCGCCCCCTGGTCGTTTACACCCAGGACGACCCCAGTTTCCCCGCCGGCCTGGACCCCATCGATGACACCGACCTGGGTTTTTCCTGGCACAACGATATTGAAACCGTGCCCACCCTCCTTCAGTTGGAAGGCGGAGTCGAAACCGACCGGACCGTCGGCTGGGACGTCGAACAATGGCGGCAACTCACCGGGATTCCCGATCTGGGAGATGGGCTGCCCCCGTTCCGCCCCGGTTGCGGCTCTCTATCAGTCGACCCTTCGGTGGCCCCTGATCTCGAGATCCGCTTTGGCGACTCAGTGTTAACCAGCCCCCGCATCGAACTCGCCACCCTCGAAGACGAGATGGAAGTGGCCTTCGATCGTGGATGGACCGACGGATTGCCGGTGGTTCCCCCCACAGAGAAACGGGTCATGGCCATGCTCGCTGGCACCACCCGGGCTCCTGATGATGTGGTCGCCGTCATTCCCCCAGAGCTCAACGAGGTGACGGTAGAGCAGGTGGCGGTGAACGCGGTACTTGCCGGGTGTCGCCCCGAGTATCTGCCCGTGGTATTGGCGGCAGTAGAAGCCACCTGCAACGATGACTTCAATATGCACGGCCTCTTGGCCACAACCTACTTTTCTGGTCCGATCCTCATTGTGAACGGGCCGATCGCACAACGGATCGGCATGAACGCCCGAGGGAACGTGCTCGGACAGGGAAACCGGGCCAACTCCACCATTGGAAGGGCGTTACAGCTGGTCGTCCGCAACCTGGGCGGAGGGCGCCCCAACGGTGCCGACGGCCGCCCTGGCGTCGATATGGCCTTGATGGGGTCACCAAGCAAGGTCGGATTGTGTTTTCCCGAACGCGAAGAAGACTCCCCCTTTGCCCCCTTGGCCACCGACCGAGGTTTCGCCCCCGCCACAAACACCGTCACCGCGGTGGCTGGCCACGGCCCCAGCGCCATCGTCGACCAGCTTTCACGCACCCCAGAGTCACTGATCGGCTCGTTGGCAGCCGTGCTGCGTAGCGAAGGCCACCCCAAGCTCGCCATGGGATTTGGAGCAACCCTGGTAGTGGGCCCTGAACACGGTCGCATCTTCCGCGAAGCGGGCTGGGATCGGGCGCGTGTCCACGCCGAAATCGAACAACGACTACTCCTCGATACCGACCCGATCCTTCGCGGCGTCGACGGGATCGATGAAGGGCTCCCTCCCGCGCTCGCTGGCAACCAGGTGCCAAAGTTCCGCCCTGGCGGTTTCCTGATCGTCCACGCCGGAGGCGATGCCGGCCTATTCTCCGCCGTACTCGGAGGCTGGGTCGGCGGGCCCACTGGCTCTATCCCCGTAACAACCGAAATCACCGACATTCCCCAGTAAAACCCACTGGTCGACCCCCAAGGACCCACTATGACCATACTCCTCGACCCCACCGCTGGTCGTCAGAAGCTCAGCATTGAGCCAGTGCCACGGCCCGCGAGCCTCGCGGGGCTCACCGTCGGCCTGCTCGATATCTCCAAGCCCAGAGGAGATGTCTTCCTCAACCGGCTCGCTGAACGGTTGACCGCCGCTGGTGCCACCGTCGCCACCTACAAGAAACCCACGTTTACCAAACCGGCACCCGTCGACCTACGCCAACAAATCGCCACCGAATGCGACGCCGTAATCGAAGCACTGGCGGATTGAGGCAGCTGCACGTCATGCAGTGTGCATGACATCACCGACCTCGAGCGCCGCGGTGTGCCTGGGGTATTTGTGGCCAGCAACGTGTTTCAAGATGCAGCCGCTCAGCAGGGCGAAGCCCTTGGTTTTCATCCCGCCCAAACCTATGTGGCCCACCCAATCCAGGACCGCACTGATGAGGAAATGAGTGAACTCGCCGACGCCGCCGTCGACGAGCTCATCGCCAAACTCACTACCACCGAGAGCTAGCGCTCCCCAACCAGCCCTGACACGCGCCGATCAGGCCTCCATAACGAAGGCCTGATCGGATTGCGTTGAATCTGAGGAGGGCGGGCCTGGGCTTAACCTTCGTCGGCCCAGATGTCGGCGTCATCGTAGGGGCGCGCCCGCTGGGGGGCGGCCTCGGCTGTCCAAGCCAGAAGCTTGCGCTTGAAATAACACACTTCTTCGCCTCGCTGATTGAGACCCTTCGTCTCTACTGCCACCACACCACGGTCACCCTTTGAAGACAGTTTCTTCGAGAGCACGCGGGTTTCGGCGTAGATGGTGTCACCGTGGAAGGTGGGTTTCGAATGGCGAAGCGACTCGATCTCCAGGTTGGCGATGGCGGCCCCCGACACATCGGGCACACTCATGCCCAGCACCAGGGAATACACCAGGTTTCCGACCACCACGTTTTTACCATGAACGGTTTCGTTCTCGGCAAACCAGGTGTTGGTGTGTAGCGGGTGGTGGTTCATCGTGATCATGCAAAACAGATGATCATCGGCTTCGGTGATCGTTTTTCCTGGCCAGTGACGATAAATGTCACCGGGCTCGAAGTCCTCGAAGTAGCGACCAAATGGGCGTTCGTGCACAGTCATGGCTTGGCTCCTGGGGGCAAGTGTGGTCTGCAGGTACTTGGGCGAGCGTAGCCCCACGGCGCGGACTTGCGCCAGCTGCAACCCTGGCACCCGGGCCTCCTGCCACCACTTTCCAGAAATTTGGCGTGTTGACCACCACTATGGTGGTTGCGGCTCCAAATTTGGTGGCGGTGGTCACATAGCGATCAGCTAGTTGGAAGATTCCCCACCAGGACGTCTACCCTCAAGATCATGACCGAATCTGATCTCATCTCCGCCGCAGCCGTCGTCGAAGCCATAGATGGCGTGGTAAATGGCGCCCTGGAACAGCTCAAGTCGACAGGGTCGATCGACACTGACCAAGTATTGGCCTACGAACTCGCTCATAGCGCAGCCGGGGTCGAGACCGCCCGTTCGATGCTCGACTATGGACCCAAAGGCGACGTCGAAGCCCGAATGACCTGCGCTTTTGTGGCTGACGTTGCCCATGAAATAATGACCAAAACATGGGGCCGAGAAGCCCAATGGGCGATTACCGGCAACCCGCTGGAGGCATACAGCGAATTCCTCGCCCATTGGCGTGACCCCAACGTGCTGGCCGAAATGGCCTTTGAAGAAGGCCCCCGTCATCTCGACTCCGACCTTGAGCTCGTGCAAGACACCTTCCGCCGGTTCGCCGAAGAGAAGGTGGAACCAGTGGCCGAGCATATCCACCGCACCAACGCCGACATCCCCGAAGATCTCATCTCGGGTCTGGCCGAGATGGGTTTGTTTGGCCTTTCGATCTCAGAGGATTACGGCGGCTTTGCCGTTGGCGCCCAGTCCGATTATTACGCCATGGTGATCGCCACCGAGGAACTCAGCCGGGCATCACTGGGCGCGGCCGGTTCGTTGATCACCCGACCAGAAATTCTGGCCCGAGTACTCGAAACTGGGGGCACCGAGGAACAGAAACACGAATGGCTACCTCGCTTGGCCAACGGTGAGATCCTCAGCGCGGTGGCCGTCACCGAACCCGACTATGGCTCTGATGTGGCCAATATCCGGGTGGCAGCCACCCGAGACGGTGATGTGTGGCGGATCAATGGCACCAAGACCTGGTGCACATTCGCGGCCCGGGCTGATGTGTTGATGGTGCTAGCCCGCACCAACCCTGATCTTTCCCTCGGGCATCGGGGCCTCTCGATCTTCATCGTGCCCAAGGAACAAGGCGATGGCCACGGTTTCCGGCTTACCCAGCCCAATGGTGGGGTGCTCGAAGGCCGCCCAATCGACACCATTGGCTACCGGGGCATGCACTCATACGAACTCGCCTTTGACAACTGGGAGGTTCCAGCGGCCAACCAGGTTGGGCTGGACGAAGGACTCGGAAAAGGCTTCTACTACCAGATGGCGGGCTTCGAGAATGGCCGGCTCCAAACCGCAGCCCGAGCCCTCGGGGTGATGCAAGCCGCCTACGAAGCGGCCCGGGAGTACGCCGAGAACCGCAAGGTTTTCGGGGCGCCAATCGCCGAATACCAACTCACCAAAGCCAAACTCGCCCGCATGGCGATCCTCATCCAGGCGTCGCGCCAGTTCTCCTACGCGGTGGGCGAACAACTCGCTAAGGGCGAAGGCAAGATGGAGGCCTCAATGATTAAGGCCTATGTGTGCAAGGCGGCTGAATGGGTCACTCGTGAAGCCCTACAGATCCATGGTGGAATGGGCTACGCCGAGGAGTATCCGGTGAGCCGTTACTATGTCGATGCTCGGGTGCTCACTATCTTCGAGGGAGCCGATGAAACCCTCTGCCTGAAGGTGATCGCCCGAACCCTCCTCAGCTGAGGTGAAAAGGGTGAGCGAACCTCCACTTTCCCCTGAGTAAGCTCTCCCCAGATCCACCTGGGGGAACAGCATTTCGGCTAGAAGTAACACGTTGTGCTGTTCCCCACCGTGGCTTTCGCGACCTTCTTCTGCGTAGCGTTTCTCGCCAACTGGCTGCTACGCCCCCATCACCGTCTCTGGCGATTGGTGATGACCTTGCTGAGCCTGTTTTTTTACGGCTGGTGGGACTATCGCTTCGTAGCCCTTCTGGCTTTGGCCATCGTTCTCAATCATCTGAGTGCCCAAGCCGTACACCGATGGACGCCAGGCCGCGGACCATCGATAGCGGGGCAAGCGGCCCTCGTGGCGGGGATCACCGCCAACCTCGCCATTCTTGCCGTGTTCAAGTACTACGGCTTTTTTGTCACCTCAGCCACCAACATGGTGAACCGGACGGGCCTGAACCTCGCTCCCCCATTACTCGAAGTAACCCTGCCCATAGGTATCTCCTTTTATACGTTCCAGGCCATTAGCTACATCATCGATGTGCATCGAGGGACCCTCCGGCGGCCCATGGTCTTCCTCGATTTCGCGTTCTACCTGTCGTTTTTCCCCCAACTCGTTGCGGGCCCGATCGTGCGGGCCACCGAAATGGTGGATCAGATCCGGCGCCGCCCCGACCCGCGATCGATTCCGGCTAGCGAAGCGCTCTGGCTTATCACCTTGGGCCTATTCAAAAAGGTGGTGATCAGCAGCTATCTGGCCAAACAGTTGGTTGATCCGGTGTTGGGTCTGCCATCACAACATTCAGGTCTAGAGGTGACGGCGGCTGTCTACGCGTATTCGATCCAGATCTACGCCGATTTCAGCGGCTATACCGATATGGCCATCGGCTGCGCCTTATTGCTCGGTTTCCGCTTTCCCCAAAATTTCAACGCCCCGTACCGAGCCCAGTCGGTGTCGGACTTCTGGCGGCGCTGGCATATGAGCCTGTCGCGCTGGTTACGCGACTACCTCTACCTGCCCCTCGGAGGCAACCGAGGTGGAAAGTGGCTCACCTACCGGAACCTCCTGCTCACCATGCTGCTGGGCGGACTCTGGCACGGGGCGGCGTTCACCTTTATCGTTTGGGGACTCGCTCATGGGTTAATGATGTCGCTTGAGCGGGCCATGGGTGAATGGTGGAAATCCTTGGGTGTGATGCCCTGGGCTATCGCCACCTTCCGGTGGCTGATCACCTTCAATTTTGTGACCATGGCCTGGGTGCTCTTCCGGGCAGAGAGCCTCGCCCATGCGCTAGAGATCTATCAGGTGATGTTCTCCTTCGCGGCCGCTCCGGCGTCGGTTCCGTTCGTGCAGCAACTCACAGTGGTGGCGGTCGTATTGACATTGGCCGCAGTGGGCTCCCATTTCGTTCCCCCCACAGCCACCCGCTGGTGGCGATGGGAAATCTCTCGCCTCAACCCCGCCATGCTCGCGGTGTTGTTGGCGGTGACCCTAACCGCCGCCGACGCCCTGGGCCCCCAGGGTGTTGCCCCGTTTATCTATTTCCAGTTCTGATCACGGGATACTGCCGCTTCCCTGCGTACCAGTAACCCGTGGCTTTCCAGATGATCTTGCCCTTATGAAAACCTTCCTTGACCTGTCGGACACCAATGCCGGAATCGGCGACCACGCTGACCGCCTTTCGCCACCGCTCAGCGACGGGATTTCGATCGTCAGCGACTACCCAGACGATGTATCCCCCGATGCCACCACCGAGTTGGTGCTGCCGTCCAACAAACTGTCACCCCACGACAGTCGACAATCTGACCTGCAACGTCGACGCCACCACCTCGGCCCATTGCGGGCCGCCGACCCCGCCAATCCAACGCGCCGTGACACCGCTTCGGCGGCCACCGTTTCCCTCGTGATGATCGGCGCCCTATTGCTGGCCGCACTGCTCAACGCCGATGTGATGTACCGGGAGGCCAGCGCCAGCGAGTTGGGCCCTAAACGCGACATCGCCTTGGGGTTCTGGGGTCCGCTACAAGACATCGCCAACGACACCAAATTCTCCGCCCCCCGTCGCAGTCTGGACACGGCGCTTGGTCGCCCGGCGCCCCCCTCCGAGCCTTCGCCATTATCGCCACCAGATTTTGCCGCCGGACCGGCCAGCCAGCGCACCACCAGAACCACCGAAACACCGCCTCTGGGGCCAACCGAAATCCCCGACACCAGTTCCCCGCCGATGACCTTGGGCAGCCGCGCCGTTTCCCCCCCCACCCCAACTGGTGGTGCACCTCGGGCGAAGAACGCTGTCCCCCGTAGCGGGGCTCAACCATCCACGTCGCAGCCCTCCACCGCGACCTCCGCTCCCCAAACCAGCGACCCGGCAAACACCACCACTACCCAGCCAACGGGCCGGATTCCCACCGCCAGCGACCCCCTGCGGGTTCTGGTAATCGGCGACTCAACCATGGATGGGGTAGGGGCATCGGTTCTGCGGGAACTCGGCGAATCGGGAGCAGCGACGGCTGAACTCGATTATCGGATCTCCACCGGGTTGGCTCGGCCCGACTACTTTGACTGGCCGAGCCACCTGGCCGCTCTCACCGCCGAACTCGACACCGAAGTGGTGGTGCTGATGCTGGGAGCCAATGATGCTCAGCCATTCCTGGTAGATGATGAGCCAACGGCCTACGGGACTGACCTGTGGTTTTCCACCTACCGGGAGCGGGTCCATGACCTGCTCCAACAGCTCACCGATGCCAACATGCAGGTGGTGTGGATCGGCCAGAGCGTCATGCGGGACCAGGAGTACAACACCAAGATGACAACCCTGAATCAGATCTTTCAGGAAGAAATCGCCGCATTTCCCGCCAGCGTGGTGTTCCTCGACTCCCGGCCGGTGATGAGTGATACCGATGGCAACTACACAACCTACCTGGTCGATGATGGTGGACAGCGCCAGCAGGTTCGCCGAAACGACGGGGTGCACTTCACCCCCGAAGGAGGCGATGTTCTCGCCCCGCTTATCGTAGAGGCCATTCGAGACCTCGTCCCGCTCCCCAAACCCGAGGACCGCTAGGGACCGCTAACGGAGCAGTTCAGGCACATGCGGAAATCGAGCTGCCCCCGACCCGACCGAACGCAGCGCCTCATCAGCAGGATGCACGCCGCTTCCGGTAACGATCCGATCGATCATGCCCATCGTGAGCACTTCCCAGCGCGCCACCCAAGGCTCGTTATTGAGATCGGGTTCGACGGTTTTGGTAACGATGCTTTGCCATACCCCCTCGGGCACGATGTCACCGACGCCAGCCGCCAACCACACTGGTTTACCCATCGCCTTGGCCGTTGCAGCCACCGGCACCATGCCCGGTTCACCCAGGACGGCTGACGGACCGATGGCGGCCGCGTCGAGAATTACCAGATCAGCGCCGGCTACGGCACCTCCAATTCGCCCTGGGTCGATGGCTTCTGCCTCCACCTCCATTCGATCCAGTCGACGCACCACGGGCATTGCTTGCCCGTCTACGTCGACGACCAGCACCCGAATATCGCCGCGGGCTTCGACCGCTTCAAGGACCTTTTCGGGCCAGCCGATGATTACCACCGTGGCATCATCGGGCAACGCATGACTAAGTTCGCGCGAGACTTGATCGTTTCGCACCAGTTGGATCAGGTCTCTGGCTTCGGATCGCGTTTCATTGCTCGCTACCAGCCTTGATGCCATCCACCAGAGTGCCCCCAGCGCGGGTTGCCGGTTGAGGAGGCGCCGAGCGGCGGTGAGAAGGCCCGGAGGGTCGTCGGCGAACACACCGAGCGCGTAGGTGGCCTCTTGCACTAACAACCCCACATCGGCGCTGCCTGCTCTCGCCACGTATCGAAGTTGCTCGATCGGATGCACCTTCCAAACCTACCGGCGAATGGAAACGGAACCCTGTATTCGCTGCCGGTTCGACCGGGGAATTCTGTGTCAAATCTGCGTTACTGGCACCGCGCTCACCGATGGAATGCTAAGGTATCTCTAAGCATTTGTCCGTAACCAGGTACACGGCTGATAACAAAGTCGACAATTTATCGTGTGGAGGTTCGAATAATGGCTCAAGGTGCGCTAGTCTCCCCGGCCGTGGCCGTTTCTCCTGCTGAACTCGAACTTAAGTCGCTCCGAGGCGAGGCTTACCCGCTGCATGACTGGTTAACTTCATACCCGTTCCTGCTAGTGGCGCTCGACCCTTACACCGCCGAGAGCTCGTGGATTCTGGAAACCGGGGCCCGGTTGTTGGCCCATTTTTCTCCCGCTGATGTGCGGGTCGGCTGGCTCGTTGCCGCCGACGATGACGGTTGTCGCCAGTTTCTCGGGCCATGGGCGGAGCGATTCTTGACCTTCCCCGACCCTGACCGCACCGCCATTTCCACCTTCGGGTTCGAACGACTTCCGGGTTTGCTTCATGTGCGAGCAGATGGGCACCATGAGGTGGCCAATGGTTGGGCCCACGAAGAATGGCGTTCGATTACCGACCAGATGGCAAAGTTCATGAAATGGTCGCGTCCTGCAGTTCCGGCCCCCGGCGACCCAACCCCCTACCAGGGCACAGCTGCTAGCGGAACCGAATAGGCCGCTAACCACCCCTCCTCGACCACCCCGAAAGCCCGACATGGTTGCGAATCGCCTCGGTCGAATGATCCGCTACGTTCAAGCGTGGCGGCCCGACTCCCCTGACTCTCCCCTCGATGTCTCGCCCGACCTGAGCGACAGCGACCAGCGACGCCTGGCTCGAAACATCGACCAAGCCATTGATGCCCGAGGCGGAGAAGTCGCCGCACGCCGCAAAGCAGAACTGGTGGCCCACACGGTAGAAGGCTTGTCGCCAACGGGACGACGGCGCTTCAACGAACTGCTGGCCACCCACTACGACACTGACTTCGACGAGGTTCGGGCCCGAGCACGCGACCTCCTCGAACACGATCACGACCGCCATGAGGCCGAAGCCAACCTCCGGGCCGCGCTCAACCCGCCTCGGCTCCGGCTTTTGCGACGTCTCGCTGGAATGGGAGGTGGGCCAAGCTTCCTGGTGAAACTGCGAGAAGATCTCATCGGCTACCGGTCAGAATCACCCGAGCTACGCTCCCTCGACCGCGACCTGAAGGCTCTACTGGAGACCTGGTTTGATGTGTCCCTGCTCACCCTGGAGCGGATCACGTGGGAGTCGCCAGCAGCTTTGCTGGAGCGCCTGATCGCTTACGAAGCGGTTCACGCCATCGAATCGTGGGATGACCTCAAAGGCCGCCTCGGCGCAGCCCGTCGACTCTACGGATTCCTCCACCCAGCGATGCCCGATGATCCGTTGATCTTTGTGGAAGTAGCACTGACTGACGGGGTAGCCGATTCGCTCCCCGTCCTACTGGATCACTCGTCAGAGCGTATCGACCCGGGCAAAGCCGATACCGCCATCTTCTATTCGATCTCCAACTGCCACCGGGGATTGGCCGGGGTGAGCTTGGGCGACCTCTTGATCAAATCGGTCGTGGAACTCATCATGGAGGAGCTCCCCAATATTCAACAGTTCGCCACCCTGTCTCCGCTACCAGGGTTCCGTCACTGGCTCCAAACCACTGACATCGCCAGCCAGCTCGGAGGCGCCGAGGACACGGTGCTCGACGAAACCGAGGCGGAGAAACTCAACCAGATGGCCGAAACGGTTCGTGCACTGGTGGCCGACCCGCTCCCCTCCGAGGCCGACGAGCGGTTAGTCACAGCAAAACCCACGCTCACCCGCCTCGCCGCCCAATACCTCACACAACAACGTCCTGACGGCCGCGTCATCGACCCCGTTGCACACTTCCACCTTTCCAACGGGGCGAGCATCGATCGACTCAACTGGTGGGCCAACCCCTCCGAAACCGGCTGGGACCGGGGGCTGTCCTTGATGGTGAATTATCGCTACGACCGTCGAAGGATCGAACGCAATCATGACCACTATGCGTCCGGGGCGGGCCCAATCACCTCCGACACCATCGCTCGGCTCGTATCACGCCCAGCCAAAATGTAAAGGTACCGTCCCGTTATGACCTCTCGCACCGTGATCGGACTCACCGGCGGCATCGGCACTGGCAAGTCAACAGCGGCCCAGACTCTCGCCTCTCTTGGGGCCGTAATCGTCGACTGTGATCAGCTGGGCCGCGATGTTGTCGAGCCCGGAGGCGGGGCTCATGAGGGCCTGATCGACCACTTCGGCCCATCCATTGTGGGTGAAGCCGGAACCATTATCCGCCCAGCTCTCGCCAAACTGGCCTTCGCTGACGAAGCCTCGCTCGCAGCGCTGAACGCCATCACCCACCCCGCCATCGATACTGAAATCCAGCGCCAGATCGATCACAGCCCAACCGAGGCTGTGGTGGTGCTCGACATGGCGGTGCTCGTCGAGTCCGATCTCGGAGCGGGCATGTACCACAAGGTTCTTGTGGTCGAGAGCCCCCTTGAGCTTCGCATCGATCGCCTGGTTACATTGCGGAAGATGGATCGGGCTGATGCACTCGCCCGGATCCAGAGCCAAGCCACTGATGAACAGCGCAGAGCCGTCGCCGATTGGGTACTCACCAACGACGCCGACATTGCTGACTTCGAAGCGGCAGTCGCACAATGGTGGCACCGGGAGATCCCACTGTCGGCGTAATCAAGGCAGGCTGGTCGAAGTTATTTGGTGGCGCGCCGATTTCGGCGTAAAGCAAACGCGCCCGGATGCCGATGTTTTTAGCGGTGGGTAATTCATCCCCCGCAAATTCCCAGTGACGTCCAGACAGATTGCCACTATGCTCAAAAACGATGCCGCTCAACGGTGCGCGGCGCAGGAGAAGAAAAAATATGCATACCATGATTGACCCAACAATGATGCTGGGTCGGCACTCACAGGTAACAACCGCTAGTGGTGTCATCAACGGCACCATCCTTGCTGTCGGAGCGAAGGGGGTTTCGGTGGCCGTGGATCGTAATGTGGTCCGCATCGCCCCATCAGAGATCCGCCAAATCAGCGCTACTAGCTAGCTTTCGGTGAGTTAGTCGGGGTATGCCGCCATCCTGTGGCATGCCCCGACTATCATCTCCCCTTAGGACGATTTCAAAGTCGCCCGCAATTCAACTGCTCAATGCTTGCCAAACGCCACGAATCGAGTAGCGTTAGGTAAAGCTGCTGTGAGGGCAGGAGCGGCAATGTTCGGAGTCGGAGATGCACGATCTTGAAATAACCTGGCCGTCGGGCCAGGCTCGCTTCACACCGGATGACTCCCCCATCCGCGTGGGGCGTTCTCCTGAAGCAGCGATAATTCTCACCGAGCCATCGGTCTCGCGTCGCCATCTCGAGTTTGTGTGGACAGGCTCAGACTGGACGGCCAGCGACTATTCCACCCACGGCTCATTCGACCCCGTCGGGGTCCGCCTAGCTTCCAATTGGAACATCGGCACTGATGCCGTGATACGTCTCGGTGGCTCTGAAGGAGTGGAACTCCAGATTGAACTGGTGAGCACTCGCCCCGGTGTGCCCCATTCCGAGGTGCAACACGCCCCCGTTGCTGCCCCTGAGGCTGTCGCCGCAGGTGCTGCAGGCATGGCGCCCCCCGCCCCTCCAGGTGCCGGAGTGTTCGACGAAGCACCCCCAGCGTCGGATTTTGTTGACGAAAAGCCAATCCTTAATGGTGACGGCCCTGAAGCCCCGGAATTCGCGGCATCCATCCCTCTGGCCCCTGCCGAAGCCCTAGAACAGCCCCTACCCGCGCCCGCTAGCGGCTTGTTCGATGACCATCCACCTCAGGAAGCGGCCGCGTCCGGGTTGTTTGCCGACCCGCCACCGTCAACAAACGGGAATGGCGCTTCACACACCCCGACAGAAGCCCCATCGATTTTTACTGAGCCAGCGGCTCCACTGCCATCGGGTGACCTCGGCGCCCCAGCCGCACCTCCGCCTCCCCCTAATGGGGCTGTTCCCGAGATGGCACCCCCACCGCCAGCCGAAGCGCTAACACACGCACCACCTTCCTCGCCGGTGGCCCCACCCCCCTTAGACCAGGCCATACCCCGTCGACCAGCAGCCGTGGCCCCAACCGAGATCCCCGGGAGCGCTTCACCACCCCCGGAAAGCAACGCTGGAGGTATCACCGGGGCTGCCTCGGCGACGGCCATCACCGACTCCACCCTTCGCCTCTCGATTGATAGCCAAGATTATGTCTTCATGCCTGGAACCGAAGTAACAGTCGGTCGCGATCCCACATGCCTGGTCACCATCGATGAACGGCATTCCCTGGTGTCCCGTCGCCATCTGAAGTTCATCTTCCGCGATAATGCCTGGTGGATAGACGATTATTCATCCAAGGGCACCTTTATCGATGGTCGTCGCATTTCCGATGGTTATGAAGCCCAGGGGGCGTTTGTTGCCCATCTTGGAGACGATGATGCTGGCACCCCAATGCGGGTCATCACCGCCGGGGAACATCAAACGCCGAAGCAGAGACAGAGCATGGTGGTGTACGCCATGATGGCGTTTCTCGCGTTGGTGGCGCTCGCCACGTTGGTCCTGGCGTTGCAAACCCGCAACGACGACTCGACAGTGAGCATCGACACCGGCACCAGCAATGTGTCGGTCCGCCAGAGCGACGTCACCAAGGCCAAACAAGGCACAGTACTGCTCGTTAGCAGTCAGGGACTCGGATCCGGGTTCTTTGTGTCGGACACCCTCATCCTCACCAATCAGCATGTAGCCGCCATCGATGACTCACTATTCGTGGCCGTCTCGCGCCAGACCGACGAACCAGCCCAATTCGAGTACGAGGCAGAGGTGGT
>Ga0316189_10002700_pt1 | contig 17317 bp, 15 predicted proteins | sample LowCovwburrow_MG_FD_204930 | JGI IMG/M metagenome (GOLD analysis project Ga0316189, IMG submission 204930) | Coastal sediment microbial communities from Maine, United States - Lowes Cove worm burrow | ecosystem: Environmental > Aquatic > Marine > Coastal > Sediment | place: USA: Maine...
TCCCTGAAAAAAATCAGCGATGAACGCAACTTGGCGTTAAATTCCAATGATATTCCCGCCGTTCGGGCCTATTTCATGGATAAAGATATCCGGTCAGCGCGGTCCCAGGCAGGGCTTAACGATCCTAGCGATGTCGAACTTGAATATATCTCCCAGGCCAGAAGTGATCACTGCAACCACAACACATTTCGCGGATTATTTAACTACCGCGATCGGACCACCGGCAAAACTGAAATCGTCGATAACTTGTTCAAAACGTTTATCGAGGTTCCGACCCTGATGTTAAAGGCGAAAAAGCCATGGGTGATTTCGGTTTTGTGGGACAATGCCGGCGCCGGACGTTTTGACAATGATCACTACTACGTGATTACCGGGGAAACGCATAACTCGCCATCCAACATGGAAGCCTATGGAGGCGCTATCACGGGGATTGTGGGCGTTTACCGGGATCCGTTGGGAACCGGCAAGGGCTCAAAATTAGTGATGGGAAGTTATGGCTACTGCGTTGGACCGCGAGATTACGACGGTGACCTCAAACCGCATCTACATCCCCGCCGCCTTTTGGACGGTGTGATTGAAGGCGTAAGGGATGGCGGCAATAAAAGCGGCATTCCCACAACCTTCGGCCAGGTGTTGTTTCATCCGGGCTATTTGGGAAAATGTCTGGTATTTGTGACGGCTGTGGGAATGATGCCGGCGGAAATTAACGGTACCCCGGCCGAAAAAAAACGCACATCCGCCGGTGAGCTGGTGATCATGTGCGGCGGGAGAGTCGGCAAAGACGGAATCCACGGTGTTACCGCTGCCTCCGAGACGTTTTCAGAACACACGCCGGCCGGACATGTTCAGATCGGCGATCCCTATACCCAGAAAAAGATGCATGATTTTTTGCTGGAAGCCCGAGACGAGGGGTTGATCCAATTTATTACGGATAACGGCGGCGGCGGTTTGTCGTCATCCATAGGGGAGTCGGCCCGGTTTTCCAACGGGTGTGAAATTGAACTGGAGAAAGTGCCCTTGAAATATGAGGGGCTCGATCAATGGGAAATCTGGGTGTCCGAATCCCAGGAGCGAATGACGGTAGCGATCCTTGCCGACGACCACGATCGTTTCTTTGAATTGTCCGAGAAGCATGCCGTCGAAAGTACGGTCATCGGCCGCTATACGGACTCCGGTAAGCTTCACATCACCTATGAGGGCAAGACGTGTGCTTACGTAGATCTGGATTTGCTCGAATCAGGCTTTCCCCAGTGGGAATTTGATGCCGAATGGATCTCTGCCGAACAGCGCGGGCTGTATGAGCCGGTTCTCAAGCCACCACGGGATTATGCTGGATTGTTAAAGGATATTCTTTGCCGGCCCAATATTTGTTCAACCCAATGGATTACCCGGCAATATGACCACGAAGTCCAGGGGACCAGTGTAATCAAACCCCTGGTCGGTGCCGATCGTGACATAAACAGCGATGCAACCGTGATTCGGCCGGTGCTTGGTTCTCAAAAAGGCCTGGCACTCGCTCAGGCCTTGTTGCCGACCTATTCTGCCATCGATGCTTATCACATGACCAGTTGCAGCATCGATGAAGCTGTGCGTAGGCTCTTAGCTGTGGGGGCCGATTTAGATCATATCGGCGGCGTCGATAATTTCTGTTGGCCCAATATCCAGTATGATCCTTTAGATAATCCGGACGGCAAATTCAAGGCGGCCCAGTTGGTGCGCTCCTGTCGGGCTTTGCGTGATTTATGTCTGGCATACGAGATTCCACTGCTTTCCGGCAAAGACAGCATGTATGTCGACGGCAATCTTACCGGGCGCTATGGTGAAACGCACAAAGTTTCGGCACTTGAAACACTGCAGTTTTCAACCATCTCCGTTATCGAAGATATTACCCGATGTGTGACCATGGACGTTAAAATGGCCGGGGATCTGGTGTACGTTTTGGGGTCTACCCGGAATGAGCTGGGCGGATCGGAATATTACGAGCATCTGGGATACATCGGGCGCAATGTTCCCGAGGTGCGGACGGCTGAATTTATCCCCATCTACCGCAATTTAAAATGCGCCATCGAAAATGACGTGGTGGCCTCGGTTCATGGTATATATCGCGGCGGCTTGGCCGTTCACCTGGCCAAAGTCGCCATAGGCGGCAATCTCGGCCTGGAGTTAGATCTTGCACGGATCCCGTTGCGCGATGTTGAGCGTGATGATGTCCTGTTGTTTTCCGAATCGGCCGGGCGTTTCATCGTGACTATTGATCCGGTCAACCGGGAGGCATTTGAAGACCTTTTTAAAGGAGTGGCCTGCGGCTGCATCGGAACGGTTACCGCGGAGACGGATTTCGTTGTCCGGGGGATTGAACAAGGCGTCATTATGACGGTTTCCGTGGCAGATCTAAAGACGGCCTGGAATTTGACCTTTGGGGAGCTGATATAGGACGGATGACAGATATCAGAGGACAGATATCAGAGGACAGATGACAGAAGAGAGATGACAATCATAGGAGAAATGATGTGCGTGATATAAATGCCCTGGTGCTGACCGGTTATGGATTAAACTGTGATCATGAGACAGCCTATGCCTTGGAGCTTGCCGGCGGCAATGCTGTGCGGACCCATATCAACTCACTTATAGACGGTTCGGCCAGCCTTAATAATTTTCAGATGCTGGTGTTTATAGGGGGATTCAGCTGGGGTGACGATCATGGTGCCGGCGTGATTCAAGCGGTCCGGCTGAAGAACAATATCGGTGGTCAGATTATCGAATTTGTTGAGAAAGGCAATCTTGTTCTGGGGATTTGCAATGGGTTCCAATCGCTGGTCAATCTGGGTCTGCTGCCGGGTCTGGCGCATGACTATCAGAGACGATCGGTGGCACTTACATTTAATGACTGCGGAAATTTCAGAGACCAATGGGTGACCCTTAAGGTGAATCCGGCATCTCCGTGTGTATTTACCCGGGGAATCGACCTGGCGGAACTGCCGGTACGCCATGGTGAAGGTAAATTTTTCACAGATGCAACCACCCTGGCCGAACTTTGGAGAAACAACCAGGTGGCCATTCAATATGCCCTGACTGACGGTGAACTCGCTGACGGGCGTTTTCCTTTCAACCCCAATGGCTCGCTAAGTGATATTGCCGGTATTTGCGATCCCACCGGGCGGATATTCGGCCTGATGCCGCATCCGGAAGGTTATAATCACTGGACCAATCATCCTGATTGGACGCGCCGCAAAGAAATTGCCAAACGCCGTGGCTCCTTTCCGCAGACCGCTCTGCCGGTCGGTATTCAACTCCTGCAAAATGGCGTTGATTTCCTCCGTAAATGATTGAATATTGCAATTTGCAATCTTCAATTTTCAATTCCGGTTTGTCCGGGTTAGGGGATCTCAGTCACTACTCCATTAAGTTTCTGCAAAATAAAACGCCAATCCCAATAGAAACAGGATTGGCGTTTTATTTTCTGCGCCGAATCTTTCTACTCTAATTTAAACGGAGTAATGATTTTGGTTCCCGGTTCAATCGCCGTGCGGGAGTCAGTGATCATCACCGTGGCGGTTGTTTTTTCAGTGCGCAGAACGAGCAATTCACCTAAAAGGACCGGGGTCAGAGTGGTTTCATATTTCTCTTTGGGATTGATACGAAATTTCTCCTGTTTAAAAATCCAGTACAACTGGCCGGGTCTGACCCCTTCCTGTTCGCCTTTGTCAATAAATGCAATGGCGTTTTCACCGAACATGCTCTGATGCTCCTCAGAACCGATAACTTGGCCCTCTAATCCTGGCGGACTTTGCTGCATTGCAATCTGCGGCAGAAGCCGAGAGTAGTGCATCAGCAGGTCGCCGATTTTAATGGGCCGGTAAGCGGCAATGATTCTTCCCAGGACAAAATCGGGTCGCACAATGGTAATTTGCACAGCACCGGCAAGATAGTGCTGGATACCGATCAGTTTGTCTGTGCCTTTGGTCTTTATCGGTGCCAATGTCCGGTAGATTGTAAATGTCCGACCTTTTGCGAGGGAAGCTTCGTCTCTCGGCCGGATGTATACCAGATCCCCCGTGCTGATCATTTCCTTTTGCCCCTCCACTTTAAAGATGGTACCCAGGGATTGAAGAGGATCTTTACGAATGAAGCCCACCCGGTCAATGGAAGCGAAATGGAATTCCAGCATGTTCGTCAACTCTGCTTTATCCGCAACTGTCTTGTCCTTAAGGGGACCCTTTTCGCCATAGCCTTGAGCGCCGCGGCGGCGATATAAACGGATGCGTTGGCCTGGATAAATGCGGTGGGGATTGGCGATTTGACTGTTTTCTTTCCACATTTCCGGCCATTGCCATGGCGTATCGGAAAACTTTTGGGAAAGATCCCAGAGGGTGTCGCCCTTTTTGACAGTATAGTAAAATCCTGTTTCGTATTTAACGGTTTTTTGATTCTGTGCTGCCGCCTGGGACCCGGGAACAGCCGGGATGAGCAGGAAGATGAATAAAATCAAGATGGATGGGATGCGTATTAATATTTTCATCAGATACTCCGGTTTTCTAATTGCAGTTAAGGACAATGAAAAAATATGTTTTTTTATCTAATAAGATTACTTGATTATCACTGAATTGTCAAATTTTTCGATCATCCATCAGCGATTCTCGGTGAAGAGCGCATTGGGGGGCTAAACAGCTTGCTTTTCAGTTTTTAAGTAAGTTCGGCGGGCTTGCTATATAGAGAATCGCAGATTTTGTGATTTTATCATTTTCGTACACAATATGCCTAAAATAATTCATAAGGGCCTAAAAAAAAGCCCTCACGGTATGCGAACATACTATAAGGGCTTTTTTAACTTATCGTCGATGGACGGGGTGATTACATCATTCCACCCATTCCACCCATTCCGCCCATTCCGCCGCCCATTCCTGGGGCGCCGCCTGGCATTGCGTCTTGTTTTTCTTCCGGTTTATCCGCTATCATGGCCTGGGTGGTCAGCATCAATGAGGCCACACTGGCTGCATTTTGCAGGGCCAGACGGACCACTTTGGTGGGATCCAGGACACCGGCTTTCAAGAGATCTTCATAGACATCTGTGGCTGCATTATAGCCGTATGAGCCTTTTTCATTTTTGACTTTGTCGATCACAACAGATCCCTCTAAACCGGCATTGTTGGCAATCTGGCGCAGCGGCTCTTCGATGGCACGCATCACGACTTTAACGCCCAGTTTCTGATCTGCTTTGATTCTAATTTTGCCGAGGGCATCGAGACAACGTACCAGAGCTACACCGCCACCAGGTACAATACCTTCTTCAACCGCCGCCCGGGTTGCATTCAAAGCATCTTCGACGCGCGCCTTCTTCTCCTTCATTTCGGTCTCGGTGGCTGCGCCAACATTGATGACTGCTACGCCGCCGATCAGTTTGGCGAGTCGCTCCTGCAACTTTTCACGATCATAGTCGGAGGTCGTCTCATCGATCTGGGCTCGAATTTGTTTGACCCGGCCTTCAAGGGCTGAGCGTGATCCGCCACCATCGATGACGGTGGTGTTGTCTTTGTCGATACTGATGCGTTTGGCTTTTCCCAGATCCTGAACCGTCAGGTTTTCCAACTTGATTCCAAGGTCTTCGGAAACTACCTGGCCGCCGGTCAATATGGCGATGTCTTCCAACATGGCTTTTCTGCGATCGCCGAAACCGGGAGCTTTAACTGCGGCTACGTTCAAGGTGCCTCTGAGTTTGTTGACCACCAGAGTCGCCAGGGCTTCGCCGTCGACATCTTCAGCGATGATCATCAGAGGTTTGCCCATTTTGGCGACTTGCTCGAGGACCGGAAGAAGATCTTTCATGTTGCTGATTTTTTTCTCGTTGATCAGAATGTAGGGGTCATCCAGAGAAGCGACCATTTTTTCCGGATCGGTTACAAAATATGGTGAGAGATAGCCGCGGTCAAACTGCATGCCTTCCACAACTTCGAGGGTCGTGTCCATGCTCTTGGCCTCTTCCACTGTAATAACGCCTTCTTTGCCGACTTTGTTCATGGCTTCGGCGATAATATTTCCGATGGTCGTATCATTGTTGGCTGAAATGGTGCCGACCTGAGCAATTTCACGCTGATCCTTGGTGGCTTTGCTCATGCCTTGAAGCTCTTTTACCACTACCTCGACAGCCGCATCGATGCCGCGCTTGATTGCCATGGGATTGTTGCCGGCTGCAACCATTTTCTGCCCTTCTTCGTATATTGAACGTGCCAGAATGGTTGCGGTAGTGGTTCCGTCACCGGCCATATCACTGGTTTTGCTGGCGACTTCCTTGACCATCTGGGCGCCCATATTTTCGAACTTATCTTCCAACTCAATTTCTTTTGCTACCGTGACACCGTCTTTGGTGACCGTCGGAGAGCCCCAGGATTTATCCAGAACAACGTTTCTCCCTTTAGGACCTAAAGTTACCACAACTGCATCAGCAAGAGTTCTAACACCGTTCAGCATCGCCTCACGGGCTTTCATGTCATATTTTATCAGTTTAGCCATCTTGATATATCCTCCCTAAAATCATTTGTTTAGTCAATTATTCCAAGTACGTCGTCTTCGCGCATGATCAAGTATTCTTCACCACTGATCTTTACCTCGGTGCCGGAGTATTTACCGAAGAGAATACGGTCCCCTTTTTTGACCTCGAGCGCGATTCTTTTTCCGTCTTCACCGATCTTGCCGTTGCCGACAGCAGTAACTTTTCCCTCGGCAGGCTTTTCCTTTGCCGTATCCGGAATGATAATGCCGCCTTTGGTGGTTGTTTCTTCTTCAACGCGTTCGACTAAAATTCGATCCTGCAATGGTCTCAATTTCATGGTTAAAAATCTCCTTTTACATTAGCAAAATTTTTTTCTGTAACTATTTCACTTCATCTTTTAATATCATTAAATGTGTCCCACCGCTTCAAGAAGCGGTCTTGATTCCCCACCCCCCTTCGATTTGGCCTAGTTTAAAAATATGGGTTATTATATTAAAATGTTAGGTAAGTTTTTTTCGTAGGAATTATTTTGTTTGAAAGTTAATCATACTTTCTTGATTGTAAAGAGATAAAGCGTCTAATTTTAAAAAATTTTTAGCGAATTGCTGCTTGGGGAGGATGCAGGTTGGTCGATTTTTGTAACTCATCTCCTTAAAGACGCCATAGCGGATGAGGTAATTCAAATATTTGTTGTATTGGATGGATCAGGTGGATTTAGCGGTGGACTGTTTTTTCTTGCCCGCGTCGGTGTCGGCTGATTTTGTCTGAACTGATTTGCTGTCTTCAGTCTTTTTTGGGGCAGACTCAGAGGGTTTTTTGGACTTGTCGGCATAGTCGGTTACATACCAGCCGGTACCTTTGAGGTGAAAGGTGCTCTGGGAGACGAGTTTGTGGAGTTTACCCGAGCAGTGTCTGCATTTGGTGAGTGGTTTGTCTGAAAATTTTTGCAGCGCTTCTGCAATGTTCCCGCATTTGGTGCATTCATATTCGTAGATTGGCATCTTGAAAAACCTCCACTGTGCAACATCGTAAGCATCATCTCATAAAAGAAATGGCTTCTTGATACAATATCATCGTATATTTTTGGCGTTCCTTCGAATCCGGATCCGACCTTGACTGGTCAATATATAGTCAATAACCTTGGATTGTCAAGATTCAATTTCCTTCTATTCAATTTCCGTCTATTCAATTTCTATCAGGGATTGCGCAAATCCTCATACGCTACACGCCAGTCGTTGTAAAACTCCAGGACCTTCAAAAGACCTTCAATTTGAACGGGGTGCAATATATCATGGGTTCTGCGGTGGACACGCTTTTCCTCTGCCATGCGTTCTTCACTGGAGGCATCAAAGCTTTGAAGAAATTTGGAGAACCGTACAATGTGGATTAATTCGTGGGTGACGATGTATAGTGAAAAAGGAAACAGCTCAATACCTGGTGTGCCATCCAAAGTAGATCGGATGGTGTGATCCTGAAGGCAGATTTTATAAAAGTCATAGGTTGCCGACCCCAGCGACGTATTCCTGCGCTGCCCTCTGTAACGAATAATTTGCGCAAATGGGCCGTCAATGATTTCCTCGTTGATCAGTTGTGCCAGGGTTCTGACATCGTAGCGCGGCCCAAGCCATTGACTGGCGGACATTTTATAATAATTGCTGACAAGTTCTTCAGCCATTGCTACGGCGTTGTTGACGATTTCAATTTGCCTGGGGCTGAAGGTTTTGCGTTTTGGCATTATAGTCCGGGATTAATCGATCCGATATGAACTTTTAATATGTATATACTGATAAACGGTAATATTTTCAAGCCTGAGAATACGGCATCGTCCAATCCGAATTTTATATGAAGCTTACCCTCTAAGATGAAGGGTGTTTCCCCCCGGGATCAGATGCCGACAATGCCCCGATTCGAGGGCACAGGATTCATTATCATTAATTAGCGCAAGTTTTCTTGTTTCATCCCGAAAAAAGGTGTGGACATAAGCGCATCAGTTGTGTTAATTAAACCGTTTACAAATTGTAAGAATATTGATGCGTACCTTAACTTTAAAGGGAGGTGATGAATTGGGCAGTGTTGTAAAAAAGCGCAGAAAGAAAATGCGAAAACACAAGCATAGAAAATTATTGGCCAAAACACGTCATCAGAGAAGGAAAGGTAAATAACGATGCCGACAATCTTTTCTGGATCTAAATAAAAGCACCGGGCATGTAACATGCGCCGGTGCTTTTTTGTTGGATTGACTTATCCATTATGGTTTACGCAACGGAATGTAAATTCAGAGACATCCGGCAGCTACTCCGGGTATTCTTTGAGATACTTCAAAAATTCTGAATCGGTTGAAAGTATCAGAGTGTTTTTTTCGTCCAAGGATTGATCGTAAATTTCAAGAGTCTGCACAAACGAATAAAAATCGGGATCAATCCCATAGGCTTCGGCATAGATGATGGTGGCTTGGGCATCGGCTTTACCCTTGACTTCCTGAGCCGTGCGGTATGCTTCCGATGTTATTTCCTGCAAGTCCCTTTCCCTTTCACCTAATATTTTCTGGGCCTCACCTTTTCCCTCGGAACGATATTTTTCAGCAATTTGCTTGCGCTCCGCAATCATTCGTCCATAGACGGATTTTCTGACCTGTTCGACATAATTTATCCGTTTTATTTTTACGTCAACCAGCTCGATGCCGAACTGCGCCAGCTTGGGCTGGGCCTGCTTCAGGATTCCCTGGGTGATTTTTTCACGGCCGACGTTAACCGCATAAGAAGTTCTGATGCGATCCTCAGTTACGACATCAGACGTATCGAGCGAACGGGAGGATTTGCGAACGGTCTCGATCAGTGAATAGGAGGTAATAAAATTCCTCACGGCCGGGTCGATAATATCGTTGAGTTTGCCGACAGCGCTAAACTGGTTGTTGACAGTCTGAAAAAATTTGACGGGATCTGTAATTTTCCAGCGGGCGAAGGTGTCGACCCAGATAAAGGTTTTATCCAGAGTGGGAATCTGACCCGGGTCACCGTCCCAGTCCAGCAGATTTTTAGCAAAATAATTGGCTCGCTGGATGAAAGGCAGCTTAAATCTAAGTCCCGGATCCGTTTTCGGTGTTCCAACGATTCTGCCGAACTGGGTAATGATGACCTGTTGGGTTTCATCGACGGTGTAGGCCGCGTTGTAAACGAGGAAGGCTGCTGCAGCCATTACGATAACAATAAGAATTCCTTTATTTTTCATTTTTCAGCACCACTTTGTTTTGCAATATTCAGTAAAGGCAGAAAATTTTTCTGATCTGCATCGACGATATACTTGTCACCCAGTTTCGGGAAAATTTTGCCCATGGTCTCAAGGTACATACGCCGTTTGGTGACATCCTTGGCCTTGACATACTCCTGGTAAATCGAGGTAAACCGGGCGGCGTCACCCTTGGACCGATTGACGCGATTCAAGGCATAGCCCTCCGCTGTTTTGATGGTGCGGTCGGCTTCACCGCGGGCTCGCGGAATGGATTTATTGTATTCCTCCCTGGCCTGGTAGATCAGTTGTTCTTTTTCCTGAGTAGCCTGGTTGACCTCGTTAAAAGAAGGCTGCACGGGGCCGGGAACATTGGTCCTTTTCATTTCGATGGTGACGATATGGATACCGGTTTCGGCCTGGTCCAGTTCTTTTTGCAGCAGTCCCCGGGCCTCCACCGCAATTTCATCCCGTTTGCTGATGACCTCGTTGATACTGCGGTCCCCCACCACCAGTCGCATCGAGGCTTCGGACATATCGGTGAGGATTCTGCGGACGTCGCGCACCTTAAATAAATAATTGTACGGATCTTTAACCCGGTACTGGACAATCCAAGGTACCAGGGCGACATTCAGATCTCCGGTGAGCATCAGGGCAACGTTAATATTTTCAGTTCCGGCCTTAAAGCGCGATCTGCTGTCGGTTGTGGCCGAAGCGAACCCGAATTCTTCGGTCCTGATCTGTTTAACATTGACTTTGGTGACCTTTTCGATGCCAATGGGCAATTTAAAGTTAAGTCCCGGCTGGGCGGTACGAACATATCGGCCGAATAACTGGACGATACCGACTTCATCCTGCTTGACGGTAAAAAAAGTGCTTGAACCAATCATGATGATAACAATCACCAGGATTACCAGCGGGCCGCCGGGCAGTTTGAATTTCTTTAATTTATCCAGGATTTCATCCATCTGGGGTGGCGTGCCGCCGCCCATACCACCGCCCCGGCCTTGTTGCTGCTGTTTTAGCTTATCCCAATCCCAACTCATAGTCTGTTTCCCGTAAAATGGTTAATGCCAGCGGATTCAAGACAGTTTGTTCTTGAATCGCATATATCTGCTAAGCGCCGCCGGATAACGATATCCGCAACCGCGAAGTAAAGATGCTGATTCGTAAATTGTTATGTTACAATAAGTTGCCCAGCCATTCAAGTCAAGTAAAAAGCATATAGTATTAGTTTTACTTGACACGACAGGGATCGGCTGGCAGTTTACTTGCCGAAATGGAAATTAAAAAAAATAAATCAAAATTTGTCCACATCGGTAGGATCATCGATGATGTTTTAAAAACCTATCGTCGCGAACCTGATGGCGAATTGCTCCGGGTTTGGCATGTTTGGGACAGCATTGTCGGTGACGTTATTTCAAAAAATGCCAAACCCGCCGCCTTTAAAGGCAGGATTCTGCTGGTACATGTGACGAGTTCAACATGGGTTCATCAGCTTCAATTCTTAAAAGAGGAGATGATTGCCAAACTGAACGAGGCCCTTGGAAAATCGCTTATCGATGATCTGAAATTTAAAATTGGGCCGATGTAGAGAATGACGAATGACGTTTGATAGAATTCTTTTTACTCTTATGAACTCCCATACCACCGATACATTTTTCAATGGAAAAATTCGAATAACCCAAGAACGGGCTGGCTATCGTTTTTCCATAGATGCTGTTCTGCTGGCCTATTTTGCCGTTCCACGGTCCGGGAATAAAGTGCTTGAATTAGGGACCGGTTGCGGGATTATTCCTCTCATTTTAGCCTATCGACAACCGCACATTGAAATTTATGGGGTCGAGGTGCAGGCGGAGCTTGCCGAGTTGGCCGTTTCCAACGTACGGGAAAACCAGCTGCACGATCGCATTTCTGTTATTTGTGCCGATATGAAATCGCTCAGGCCGGCTATGACCGCCGGCCCGGTGGATCTGGTGGTTTGCAATCCACCTTTCCGCAGACAAGGATCCGGCAGAATTAATCCGGACGCACAGCGTGCAGTGGCCCGCCATGAAATCAAAGCAAATTTAGGCGATGTCATTCAAACGTCGCACCGAATGCTGCGTGCGGCGGGACGGTTGGTTCTAATTTATACGGCCGGGCGCTTGACCGATATCCTGTCCCGGATGCGAGCCGATGGCATTGAACCGAAATTCATTCGGATGATACACTCCCGTCAGGATACAGAGGCGGCTTTAATTCTTATCGAAGGTGTAAAAGGCGGCCGGCCGGATCTTAAAATTGCCCCCCCCTTGATCATATGGGACGAAAAGAATAACTATACGGATGAGGTCGAGTCGATGTTCAGACCGTAAAAGGATGCATCGCACGGAACAGATGATAGATGACAGAGGTCAGATGGTAGGTGGTATAGCAGATTTTCCGCCTCAATGGATGCGAAATCCCTTTAAGGCGCGCCGGTTAGGGATTTTCAATCGGGACCCCTGAACCGCCCAAACTAGGTTATAAATAAGAAAATTAGGCGGCTAAACGGATTGGGGCGGGCCATAGCGGCCATTCTATCGATCCAAGCCATTTTTCCCATTGCAATTCTGCCTTTCAAGTCTTAAAATTAGCTGTTTGGTCAACGCTACTCTGCCAGATGGTCGTTGACAGTCTCATACAAAAAGTATATTGAGACCTACCCATATATTATCTGGAGAGGTGGCCGAGCGGCTGAAGGCCCTGCTCTCGAAAAGCAGTATCCTGTCAAAAACGGGATCGTGGGTTCGAATCCCACCCTCTCCGCCAGATGGGTCGATCCATAGACCTGTTAACAGATTATAGAACATTGCCGGGATTTTATTTTCTATATGAACATTGAACAAATGCGGAGAGATGTCCGAGCTGGCTGAAGGAGCACGACTGGAAATCGTGTGTGCTGTCAAAAGCGGCACCGAGGGTTCGAATCCCTCTCTCTCCGCCATCAACACCATACGGATAACTAAACTACACTCCCTATGTCCTATCTCGTTCTTGCACGCAAGTATCGCCCGCAAACCTTTGAACAGGTTGTCGCACAGGCTCATATCACCCGAACGTTAACCAATGCGATTTCATCGGGTCGTGTCGCCCATGCCATCCTGTTCTCCGGCCCCCGCGGTACCGGCAAAACAACGGTTGCCCGAATACTGGCAAAAGCAATGAATTGCAAGGATGGTCCCACACCTGTTCCTTGCAATGCCTGCAGATCTTGCAACGAGATCACCGCGGGCAAGGCGGTAGACGTTTTTGAAATCGATGGAGCGTCCAACAACAGCGTCGATCAGGTCAGGGAATTGCGGGAAAATATCAAATATATGCCCGCCCACAGTCCGAACAAAATTTATATAATTGATGAAGTTCACATGCTCAGCACGGCCGCCTTTAACGCCCTCTTAAAAACACTCGAAGAACCGCCCGCCCATGTGATGTTTATGTTTGCAACCACCGAACCTCACAAGATACCGATAACGATTCTTTCCCGTTGTCAACGGCATGATTTCAGACGCATGGATTTGAATTCGATCTCAACCCATATGGCTTCGCTTTGCCGTCAGGAAGGCTTTGAGGTCGCTGAGGAAAGCCTCGGACTTATTGCCCGGGAAGCAGGCGGCAGTATGCGGGATGGACTAAGTCTGCTTGATCAAATTATGACGTGTATCCAAGGGCCGATAACCCATGAGCAAGTACTAGACATTTTGGGAATTATCGACAGAAAATTTATTTTTGATCTTTCCGACTCTATCTTAAAGGCTGATATTCCCGCGGTACTGGATCTCTTGGACGATATCTATGACCACGGCCACGATATGAAAAAGCTTTTCACGGATCTAACGGAACATTTCAGGAATCTGCTGGTTGCTGCCATGGGTAAAAAAGTCAACAAACTTGTTGATCTTCCAGCCGGAGAGGTCGCTCATTTAGTGGCTCAGGCTAAAACGACATCTGCCCCGGTGTTGAACCAGATTTTCGATCTGCTTTTTAAAGAAGAAGCCTCCATCAGACTTTCTGCCCAGCCTAAACTGGCCCTGGAGATGGCACTGATCAGGATGTTGCAGTCAAAGCCGGCTTTGCCCATAGACCTTCTGATCGACAAGCTCGATATCCTTAGAGATGAGATGTTCGCACACGGCCAGCCGCAGGAATTTGCCGCCCCTCCCCATTCAGCTATCAAAAAAAAGAATCCTCCTGCCGGGTCTCAAGGGAAAACCTTACCGGGTGGATCAATAAGCGGGGCCAAGAGTTCCGGGGACGAAACTGATGAATCTACCGTAACGAATCGTCCTGCTGAAAAATCAGATGAGGCCTGGAAGCGGATCTCAAAGATTATTTCAAACAAAAATCCATCTTTGGCCGCCAATCTGGCAAAGTGCAGGTTAAAAAAAGTAGAGGACCAGCGCCTGGAAATCGAAGTGCCCGGTAATGGTTTCACACTGAAGATGATTCAGCGTGAAAAAAATATGGCCGTGCTGCAACAAGTCTGTACGGACGTTCTGGGCAGCCCAAAAGATATTCGACTTGCCCGCGGAACAGCGTCTGATGATGATTATCAAAAAAAAAAAACTCATGACAATGAGCTGAAAAAAAAAGCGCTCAGCCATCCGCTGGTGGCGGTTGCCGTTGAAATTTTTAACGGTAAGCTGATTGATGTGAAAATAGTTTAGATTTTTTTAAGGAGGTACGTTTATGAAAAATATGGGAAACATGATGAAGCAGGCTCAGAAGCTTCAATCAAAAATGTTAAAAATGCAGGAAGAACTTGCTGACAAGACAGTCGAATCCAGTTCCGGTGGCGGTATGGTAAACGTCGTGGCCAACGGACGGCAGCAGGTTGTATCGATTCAAATAGAAAAAGAGGTTGTCGATCCGGATGATATCGAGATGCTTCAAGACCTTGTTCTGGCCGCCGTAAACGATTCTCTGGCTAAGGCTCAGGAAATGGTCAGCGCTGAAATGAGCAAACTGACCGGCGGGCTGAATATACCGGGATTGGTGTAACGTAATATATCACCACAGAGACCACTGAGAACACATAGAAAAGTTTAAAATCAATCCTCTGTGAACTCTGTGGTTTAGCTTAAATAGGCATGGCCTTAACTCGGGCCATCTAATCTCTCACAGAGCCCACAGAGTGCGCAGAGAAAAATTAAAAAAAGCTCTGTGATCTCTGCGGACTCTGCGAGAGGAAGGGTAAATGTGTATAATTGAGCAAAATCCAAATGATCGAAATTAGAACCAATCCCGCTATAATTGACCAAAATACATATTCGAATTTATAGGACAAAGTAATTAGTTAAAGGCGAAACTTATGGGTTATTATCCAGCTTCGATTCAGGATTTGATAAAAAATATTGCCAGGCTTCCGAGTATCGGTGAAAAAACGGCCGAACGTTTGGCCATGCACATCCTGCGTGCGCCGCGTCATGAAGCCGAGCAGCTTGCGCAAAGCATTTTGAATATCAAAGATAAAGTGAGATTTTGCACCAGGTGTTTCGCCCTGAGCGACGGTGATTTATGTACTTTGTGCAGCGATCCGGCCAGAGACCCATCGCTTTTATGTGTGGTCGAGCAGCCGGCGGATATGGTGGCCATTGAAAGATCCGGTGCTTTTCACGGTATGTATCACATCTTATCGGGCGCGCTTTCACCCATGAACGGAATCGGTCCCGAGAATATCCGGATCCGGGAGTTGATGACCAGGGTTCAGAAAGATCAGGTGTTAGAGGTTGTGCTGGCCACGAGTACCAACGTTGAAGGTGAGGCCACCGCCTCTTATATTGCCCAGCTCCTGGAAAAATGTCAGATTAAAGTTACCCGGATAGCATCGGGAGTCCCCATGGGGGGTGATCTCAAGTATGTGGACCAGGTTACCCTGAAAAAAGCCATGGATACCCGTCATGCCCTCTGATTGCATTGATCCGGAAGAGCTGTTTGAATGCCGCAAGTGCGGTGATTGCTGCAAAGGATTCGGCGGCACCTACCTAACCGTGGAAGACATTGACGCCATTGCCCATTATATTGGCTCTGATCCCGGAGAATTTGTTGACCGATATTGCAGCCTTTCCGGTACAAAGCCGGTGTTGGCGCAAAGATCGGATGGCTACTGCATTTTTTGGGATAAAATTTGCAAGATTCATCCGGTCAAACCACTGATGTGCCGCAAGTGGCCTTTCATAGAAAGTATTCTGGTGGATGCTGAAAACTGGCTGATCATGGCCGGTTCCTGCCCTGGTATTCACACCGATGTCCCTGTCGATATGGTTCGAAAATATGTGAAGAAGAAGCTGGCAAAAGACACCTGAACCCAATGAACGAAAAGCAGAAAACCAAAGAGGAGCTGATCAGTGAACTGGCCGATATGAGACTGCTGATTGATAAGGCCGAGACCCGCCAACGACTTGCTGAAAAGGACCTCCGTGAAATCCAGCCGCAGCTTCAGCAGGCCCAGAAGATGGAAACGTTGGGAACTCTGGTAGCAGGGGTGGCTCATGAAATCAATAATCCGATCAACCTGATGTTGTATAACATCCCTCTGCTGAAAAAAATATGGGTGGATTTGCTGCCGATATTAATGGAGAGAAAGCAAATCGAGCCGGAACGAAAATTCGGCGGCTTTGCCTATGATTTTCTAACAGATAATCTGGATCAGCTCATCGCCGATATGGAAATGGCTGCCCATCGCATTGCCAAAACAGTCTCCGATCTAAAAAATTATTCGCGGCAATCCAATGTTGCCGAAAAAATGCCGTTGCAGGTCAACAGCGCTGTGAAAAATGCTTTGCGGCTGGCCCAATCCACCCTGCGAAAATCAGACGTGAATATAAGACTAAACCTGGCGGATGATCTTCCCGAAATTGAAGGTAATCTTCAGAGCATTGAACAGATCGTTCTGAACATTACCATCAACGCTATTCATGCGGTTAACCACAACCAGGGAGAGATCGAAATTAAAACAGGCTTGAGAATCAAAGACGGAATGGTCTATATTCGCATCAGCGACAATGGACGCGGCATTTCTCCGGAGATCGCAGATAAAATTTTTTTGCCGTTTGTAACGGACAAACAATCCGAAGGCGGCACCGGTCTTGGCCTTTCCGTTACCTATTCTCTAGTCAAAGCCCTTGATGGTGTAATTGACTTTGAAACCAGCCGGGGCCGGGGGACATCATTTAACGTTTATTTGCCCACCCTGTTAAAACGCCGGGCCGCTAAAATTCTGGTAGTAGATGATGACGATGCCATTCGCCAGATTCTCATCGAGGCACTTACTATGGATCGGCAGTATCTGGTGGAAGAGGCGTCCAACGGTATTGAAGCGTCGATAAAGCTGGGTACTTATCGTCCGGATCTTCTTATCCTAGATATATTCATGCCGGAAATGGATGGGCTGGAGGTATGCCGCAATATTTGCAGTGAACCTGAATTGTCTAATTTAAAAGTTATCATTACCACCGGGCATCCGGATCATCCCAAAATTGATGAAGTCGTTAAACTGGGTTTTACCAATATCTTGTCGAAGCCTTTTGATCTGCTTAATTTGGTTAAGGACGTCGAAACGATCCTGGGACGCTGATAAATGGG
>Ga0316189_10002701_pt1 | contig 17314 bp, 16 predicted proteins | sample LowCovwburrow_MG_FD_204930 | JGI IMG/M metagenome (GOLD analysis project Ga0316189, IMG submission 204930) | Coastal sediment microbial communities from Maine, United States - Lowes Cove worm burrow | ecosystem: Environmental > Aquatic > Marine > Coastal > Sediment | place: USA: Maine...
TTGAATTTAACTTGAATTATCAATGGGTTGAGTTGGATTTGATGGCTTGGCTACTGAAGAATTTTAGGGTTAATTAAACGCATGAAAATCTGTGTTAATTTTAAAACAAAGCCTGGTACCATGGGGTGCTTCCAGCCTAAAGTGTCCCCTTCGCTGGTAACGGTAGACGATTTCCGGCAACCTAACCCATATCATTTTCTGGGATATCTGGTCGATTCCGGTTTCAAAATTATAATTAATGTTGTCTTTGCCGGAAAACTCAAAGCGCAACCGCGGGTCGTCAAGACCATCCGCAGCTATCCGGAAATTCTCATGTTATTCAATTAGAAAATAGTGCGCTTTTTTCCATTTGCGAATTTCAGCGATATGCGTTAAACGCTCATATTCGCCACTCATTAATTGCATTTTCAGAGGGATGACATCCTGTTGCAGCCTTCTAAAAAGCTTTAAAACAGCGCTACCCCGAATTTTGTCGATATTTGCCATCATTTCATACAACGTAGAAAACGGCTTACAATCTGGCTACGCTTTCAGCAAATCCAGGATCATTGATAAGTTTTTTGGCAAAATCTAAATATTTTGCTGTAATTGCCCTTACTGCAAGCTCCAATGCATAGGGCTTAACCGGTTTTTCCAGCAAGTAATTCACGTTTGAGGCCAAACACATATTGACGACGTCGACATTGGCGTTTCCACTGATGATAATCGCATCTTCGTGGGCGGTTGGATATTTTTCATCAATGGCATCTAAAAAAGAAAATCCGCTCAAGCTGCCAAGAAATACATCAACCACGAAAATCGCAACGCCAATATCCCGGTTTAAACAAAAGGATATTGCCTTGTTAAGCTCCGAAAAACAATGTACCTCACCCCAGGTATAAAAGCTCTCAATTAACTCTGAAAGAATTTCTCCAATACCCGGGTCATCATCGAGGACAATAACATCCAATCCATCCGACATCTGTTGATCCCCTTGCACAGTCCCCGCATTTCGGAACTGCCGAATGTTTATGCCACCGACACTATTAAAAATATCCGGATGGCGCCTGCTTAGAATTTGTGATTTTTATATTATCCCATTAATGTTTAGTGGAAATATTATATCTTTCTATTTTGCGATATACAGTGGTAACATTCACTCCTAGTATTTTTGCTGCTTTTGGTCGATTTCCCCCCGTAACTTCAAGGACCCGTTTGATATGTCGCTTCTCAATCTCATCCAATGATAGAAGCTCCACATTTCTGCGCCGTTCAGGACCCTGATAGGGAAGCAGATTACGGGCGGATGCCAGCTCCAAGGTCTTTCCGTCTTCCAGCAGCACTGCTGCAGCTATCATATTTTCAAGCTCTCGCACATTTCCCTGGAAGCAAGACTGTAGTAGACGTTCGGCCAGGTCAGGAGCTAAACCCTGGATTTTCTTATTGTTGGCTTTGGCATGGATTTTTAGAAAATGATTGGCCAGCGGCAGAATATCATCTTTCCTCTCCCTTAGCGGCGGAATCCTGATGTTATACATGTTTATTCGGTAAAACAGATCCGCCCGAAAACGTCCTTTAATAATTTCTTCGTTGATGTCACGGTTAGTGGCGGCAATGATGCGTACATCAATATTTCTAACTTCTGTGCTACCCAGGCGATAAAATTGGCGTTCCTCGATCGCTCTTAATAGTTTGGCCTGCAATGATGGATCCAGTTCAGTGATCTCATCCAGAAATAAGGTGCCTCCGTGAGCCGCCTCAAAAAAGCCTCGCCTATCACTTCCGGCATCGGTATAGGCGCCTTTTTCATGGCCGAAAAACTCATCTTCGAATATTGTTTTACTAAACGATGCCATGTTAACGGCATAAAAGGGTGCTGAGGAACGGTTGCTTAGTCGATGTATGACCCGAGCCAGCATCTCTTTACCGGTTCCGGATTCGCCATTAATTACAACGCTGTAACTCGTTCCGGCTACAGCCTCTACCTGGTGAAAAACCAGGGCCATGGCTTCATCTTCAGCAACCAGGTCGGCGAAGGCCTCGGGATGTTTCAAACCTGAAAATAATTTTTTTCCTCCGTATCGCTCAAGTTCGTTGCGAAGCGTATGTTTTTTCAGAATGCGATTAACCAAGGCAATAAGTTTTTCGCTGTTAAGCGGTTTTACCAGATAATCAGATGCTCCCAAAGTCATGGCTTGAACGGCAGTAGCAATATCATCGCTAGCGCTGACAATCACACACTCAGGGTCAGGAAATTCACCTCTGATTTTCTTGAGAACCTCCATGCCGTTTAGATGCGGCATCATAAGGTCCAACAAGATGAGCTGAAAAGAATACTCTCGAACCAGCTCTAATGCGTTTCGGCTATCTGACAGTAGGGCTGGCTCAGGCAGACCAGAACTGACCAATGTTGCCTTTATACTCAACAGGAGCCCTTCATCATCGTCAATTACGAGGACTGGTGTATGTTTGTCGGGAATCGATTCCATTATAGGTGTGATTTAGAATTTTTAAGTCTCAATACTACTTATATGTTAAATTGAAATACCAAAAAAATCAAGGAATACTATCTTGATTTAAAATTTTTATATAAAAAATTTAGTAGGTTAAGTTCAAATTTGGTAGAATTAGCGGAGTGAGTTGTCAGGAGGTGTATAGTCAACAGCTGTCTTCGATTCATAAAGCCTTTGGATCGTGAATCTTAGGCTTTCACGCCAGGGTTTCGGGTTTATTCCGAAGTTTGTTTTGATAAGATTGCAGTCAAGAGCCGAAAATGCCGGCCGTTTGGCTTTCGTGGGAAAATCAGCGGTAGTGATGGGTTCAACCCAAGTTGTTTTAACCTCCCCGTACCGCCGGGCCAGTTCAATTATAGTTTCCGCAAATTCGTGCCAGGATACAATGCCCTGCCCGCAGTAATGGTAGGTTCCCCAGTCTACTGATGAATGCTGATGCCATAGTTCTGCCATGGATAATATTGCTATTGTCAGATCACCAGCACTGGTAGGGGAACCATATTGATCGGACACTACCCGGATATTTTCTTTGGTCCCGGAGAGCTTCAGCATCGTCTTTACAAAATTTTGACCATAGACACCATAAAGCCAGGAGGTACGAAGGATAATATGTTTTCTTAAATTCGATCGAATTTCTGTTTCCCCTGCGGCTTTACTGAGTCCGTAAACTCCTATCGGTGAGACCGGATCCGATTCGAGGTAGGGTGCCTTTTTTTGACCGTCAAAGACATAATCCGTCGAAACCTGAAACAGCGGAATCTCCCTTTCTGCGCATACTTGTGCCAGATTCGCGCAGCCGGTTTTGTTTACGGCAAAAGCAAGAGATTCCTCGATCTCTGCTTTGTCGACTTGGGTATATGCTGCCGCATTGATCACACAGACTGGTTGGTGTCGGTCCATGAAATTTCGGACAGCCTTTATATCGGTTATGTCCATCTGGTGGTGTGAAGGGACCTTGACGTCATGGCCCCTTGCTTGAGCCTCTTGCCACAATTCGCGGCCAAGCTGGCCGTGGCCGCCGGTGATGAGAATATTCATAACATTTACAATCTCAAGTCTTTCAGACAAGGATATTGTTGATCCTTATCCGATAGCATCGGATCTTTGACCGGCCAGTCGATGCCAATAGCCGGATCCGACCACAAGATCCCGCCTTCATCCTCGGGGCTGTAGTAGTCGGAACATTTATAAACAACATGGGCGTTTTCGCTAAGCACGCAAAAACCGTGGGCAAAGCCCCCGGGGATGAAAAGCTGGCGCTTGTTTTCTTCAGACAGCAAGACACTCGACCATTTTCCGAAAGTAGGGGACTCGGGCCGAATGTCAACTGCCACATCAAAAATTTTTCCGGTAATGGCCTGAACCAGCTTTGCCTGTGGATGGGTGATCTGAAAGTGCAAACCCCTTAGCGTGCCTTTTTTTGAAAACGAAAGATTATCCTGTACAAAAGTGGTATCTAGGCCGGCGGATTGATACCGCCCTTGATGATAGCTCTCCAAAAAATATCCACGCGTATCTCCGAAAATATCCGGCTCTATGATCAAAACGCCTTCAAGCGATGTGGGTATAACATTCATGATGAAATTATTATCGAAAGGTATCAAATCTCTTATGGTAAATGCAGCTAAACCAGGTTCCGGTTAATTTGAACCATCAGATCAACAATCTCCTGGTAGGATTTTAGCTCAGAGAGCCACTTTTGAGGTATTGCGTCAATACCCAGGTGGGCGCCCAATATCATGCCCACGAACAAACCTCGGGCTGCAGAATCGCCGCCAGCCATCGCATTTTCAATCAAGCCTTCCGCTAAATTGTCTTCATACTTGGCGATTAAGTGCACCACACAGGGAAAGGCTGCCTCTACTTCGCACATTTGTCCAAAATCAAGCATGGCCTGGCGGGTATCTGATTCAACACTGTTTAAGCCATCTGTAACCCATTTCACATACGGATCCCGTTCAAAACCTTCCCTCAGCGCTTGCTTGACGCCAGCGATGGGTGTCTCGCCGTGTAACACCTGCCAAACGACCCGGCCAAAGAATTCCGCGGTTTCTATAACGTGGCGATTATTATGGGTGAGAGCGGTTTGGGCGCGGGCTGCGGTCGTTAACTTATTCAAGTCATTGCGATAACAAAAGGCCAAGGGCGCTATCCGAGCAGCCCCGGCGAGATCATCGGAATCAGACCCGGCATCTGGCGGATTTTTACCGGCCGCAATATTTTCAAGTGTTCCCTTGGTGGCCCCGTCAAAATAGCCCTTATAGCTTTTAAAAAAATTTTGCCAACGGTCAGCGAAATGATCAAGATCAAAGCCGGAGCTGCCGGCAATGGATTTCAGCAACAGCAGGGTTTGATCCCCGTAATGTGTGAGCTCGCCGAGATCCTTGGTGGGATGGTGGGTCGGTCTTTCCGGTTTTATATATTTATCCACGCGACCCCATTTTTTATCAATCACGTTGGTGTTGTATATCCAATGAACTCCCAGAGAGAGAGCATCAGCAGCAAATGACGCCAGAACCATGGCTTTTGCGTTATTATTCATCGGATTTCTCCTTTGAAAGATAGAGTAAGTAAGGGAAAATGAATATGTTAAAGTAATATTAGACTTATTTTTAAATCTTCAATGTTCGAACGCTGGAAATTTTCCGTTATGCCATTCCGTATTGGCTTTTAAGTATCATGCTATTTGGGTGAACCGAGTCTGTTTCTCTGAGCTGGGCGCTTTAAGCTCCGCAATCTGTGAAGATATGTATGGTGGGGTTCTATAAGATTTAATCGGCTAAGGTTCTTGTGAAATATTTTTGCATCCTCCAAAGATGATCTATGATTTTATATAGCGTTCCGCAGGCGGCGGAGTATTGAGATATTTTCGCCATCTTGTAACGTTTGGGTATTTTCGATCCCCTAATAGAGCAACGGTTACACTTGGCTATCACCGGCTTTTTCGGTTTAGGTATTGCTGCGATATTCTGATTGAATCTGGTTCATCATTTCCAGCAACTCTTCCTCTTCGATCATCCCTTTTTGGAGCAGCAATCGGGTTATCGCTTCGAGCTGGATTGTCGTAGAAACCAGAAGCTTTTCAAAACCGACTATTTTTTTTGTATCAAGATCTTCAGACAGAAGTAGATCTTGAGACGGGCGCCCGTCTCTGCGATCTTTTACTGTGCGCCTTTCCTGTCCACTGTAGTCGGATTTTATCCATCTGCGGTTGAAACCGGAACGTCTCTCCAGGTGTTTTATATCGATGCGGAATTTGGGGTTTTTCATAAAACGAGATCCAACTTGAATTGGCGATAATAAAAAGAAATTACCGTATTATGATTAAGGTCACCCGAAGGATGCAACAATGAGGTTTATTAGATTAGTATAATATATCGTTGCCGGAAGGTCAAAAGATTAAAATGCTTGATTGGCATGAAGACTGCGCAGGCAGTGGCCCAAAATTTTCGCTTTCTTTGCTTATTCTTTTCGTATTTCTTCTTTGGATTTAACCCAAAAATTCAAAATGGCTATCGCCAATATGATAGCAAAAAGATACGCTGAAAAGACGAGAAAAAAATTCAAGATTATTTTTGTCCACATTCCAATATCCTCAATTTAGCTGTAGGCTTATCCATTATATCGGTGTTTTTAAGATTTGCTTTAGATCATTATTGGGTATTATCTGACCAACCTGCGGCCGCGAAGCAGCCAGTTTGATCGATAGAAGACTTCAGCCTGAAGCGTCTCGCAGGCAGACGAGGAGAGTGGTTTTTAAGCCTCAGTTTAGAGGAACAAGTCTACACAATTTTGTGTAACGAAGATATCATTTCGTGAGAGAAATTTTCCTACTTGATTGATTGCAAAAAACATGGCGTCATCAATCTGTGACAATTTTTTCAGATAATTTGAAAAGCAGATATCTTCAAGAATTAAGGGCTTACGAAACACCTAATTGCGCCCATGGTGTTAGTTCGAAATTAAAAATCAAGCATCTCGCATATTAGGCACAAGAATTGTAATGAGCTTTGGAATCTTTTCGAAAAGATTTTTATTAGTAAAGTTTATCGTCGCAACGATAAGCCAACCTTCGTATGTCTCCCCAATGGGGGGCGGACACAAAATTCAAGGGTCCAATGTTTGATTGAGGCTGGACCTGTAAACTTCAATTTTATTGAAAAGGAGAAATTTATGAACCCTAAATCCTTAACTACCATCAGTCTAACCGTTCTGGCGCTTTTGGCACTCTTCATCGTTAACCCGGCTATTGCTGAAGTGAAAAAAGCGGGAACCAACAAATCAAATGAAGCTGTGGCATCGATAGAAAAGATCAACATCAATCAGGCGGATGCGAAAGCCTTAACAACCCTGAAGGGAATTGGAAAAGACCGCGCGGTCAAGATCGTTGAATACCGGGAAAAAAACGGTCCTTTTAAGAAAATTGAAGATCTCATGAAAGTGAAAGGGATCGGTAAAAAAATCTTTGAAAAGAACAAGCATCTACTTTCTGTTTGATGTCGGAAAACATATTATCTCAAAATGTTATAAGAAGATAATTTAGTATCGAAAAATATGTTGGGCCATTGGGTGAGCGTGAAATTTCTCCCAATGGCCCATTTCTGCTCACGTTTTTCGGCTCAGCTATCCCTTTAGTTGTAAGACCGTTTCAATAGGATCGATTTAGCAGTTCTGACAGTTTAAAATTCAGCAATTATTTCGAAAACTTGGTTTTCTCAATATCTGAATTCTGGATTTCATTTGATATCGAAATCAGGTAGATTATCGTTCCAAATAAACAAGAGACGGCTACTGCTCCGGCACCAATCAATAATAGTATGTTGATGATTATCCCTCCTAAGGATATAAGATTTAGAAAAACCAATCACTATGAATTTTGGTAAGGTTTACTTCTTCTCATTGAATCTTGAGCAATAATTATGCCAGTTATATAATTTTTAAACTAATATAAAATTCCATAATAACATCCAGTTATATTCTGGAAAATAAATAATGTTTTAGATCATTGTTAAAATAGACCGCGAAAATTATGAAATTTTTTTTCATAATTTGATGAGTCTTTATGAACAGTGCGGATTATGGATGTTGCGATAATTGTATTGACAAATTGCAAGTATTGGGACCGTCTATCCGGCGCTTAATTTTCCGAAACCTGCCGATTTCAAGCAAATTCCGAAACTATCTGACCGGTGAAAGCATAGCCTGAGACAACGGCCAAGCATATCGAAGGGTGTTAGTCATGATAAGTGGTATTAATGATGATTAGCGGTGTGTATCGAAATTCGTTACTGGTTAGGATCTGGGTCGGAATTCTGAAAATTATTGTAGTCGCAAAGAGTCGCAAATATGAAATTTCAGGACATGTAAATTCAATCTGTTACAATTAATCAAAGGTAATAGCGACTTTTTACAAAACCATTAAAAATAGAAAATAAAAAAGGATCTATGATTTTCTCATAAACCCTTGTTTTGTTGTGGTAGCGGGGGACGGATTTGAACCATCGACCTTCGGGTTATGAGCCCGACGAGCTACCAGACTGCTCCACCCCGCATCAATTTGTCGAATATTGTTTTTAGCGGAACGCCATAAATTAGTCAAGGGATTTTTGTCAATCCGATCAAAATTATTAAATTTGTTCAGGAGGAGGCCAGGTTTAAAATTAGTTGCTTAAGACGACGATATTCTTTTTCAGAGATGTCGGTCCGGTCAGCGTACAGAAGCACCCGCTTGTTGCGGCTGGTGTGTCCGGAAATGATTTCTAAGGAGGATTTTGGAACGTCTAAAGTTTTTGCCAGAAATTTAATACACATACGGTTGGCGGCATTGTTCACAGGAGGGGCGGTTAGTTTGATTTCCAGCGCGTCATCGCGAATCCCGGTGAGCATGTTTTTGAATGAGCGTGGCTTTACCAAGACCTTGAATACGGCACCTCGGGGATTTTTTTGGATACTCAACATTTATTTTTAATACTATTAATAATTTGAGCGGCGGATATTTCTTCAGTTATGGGTATCAGTTCGATACGTCCTCCGTAGTCTTCGACAATTTTTCGTCCCAAAACTTTTACTGAATCGTAGTCGTTGCCTTTTGTCAATACATCGGGTTGAATGGCGCCAATGACACTGTTCAATTCATTGGTGGCAAAGACCACCACATAATCCACGCTGTCCAGGGCACTGAGGATCTGAACGCGTTCAGTGGCGCCGATAACAGGTCTGCCAGGGCCTTTCAGGCGTTTGACAGAGTCATCGTCATCAATGGCGACGATCAAAGCATCGCCAAGCTGTTTGGATGCGGAAAAGAGCCGGATGTGGCCCGCGTGCAAAAGATCAAAACAGCCGTTGGTCATTACGATCCGTTTACGGTTTTTTCGCAGCTTCCGGCAAAGCTGGGAAATTTCGTTTAATGATTTATTTTTGGAAGCAATGTCTTCAGATGTTTGCTTTAAGGCATCCAATAGTTCCCTTTTGCTCACTGTTGCCGTTCCGACTTTACCGACAACAAGCCCGGCGGCGGTGTTGGCCAGGGTAATGGCCTCTTTAAGTTGCAGACCGGCGGCCATGCCGAGCCCCAAGACGGCCAATACGGTGTCTCCGGCACCGGATACATCATAGACTTCCCGAGCCTTTGTGCTGATCTTAAGCGGCTCACAGCCGGGTTCAAAAAGGACCATGCCGTCCTTACCGCAAGTGATGAGAAGTCTTTCGATGCCGGATTTTTCAATCAGGATTTTTCCTGCAGCCGTAATGTTTTTTCCGTCTGTAATTTCCACGCCAGAGGCCAGGGAGGCTTCTTTGCTGTTGGGGGTAAGCAAAGATACACCTGAATATTTTTCAAAGGCCCGCCCCTTTGGATCGGCAATCGTTAGTTTGTTGTTATTTTTGGCGATTTTAACCAGATCGGCAATCAGAGAACGGGAAATCACGCCCTTACCGTAATCAGAAATTAGTACCAGATCGACCTCGGGGATGATCTTCTCAGCCAGCGTCGTAAGGGATCTGAAGGTTGAAACAGACACTTTTTGTTGCGTCTCACGATCAATGCGAAGCACCTGTTGATGGTCTGCAATTATCCGCGTCTTTTTCGTTGTTGGTCGTGAGCGTTCCTGAATAACTCCCCGGGTATCCACGCCGAGATCGTTTAGTTTATTCAACAAGAGTTCGCCGTCCCTGCCCGTGCCGGTCACACCGAGTACGAAAACTTGAGCTCCCAAGGCCACCAGATTGTTGACGACATTGCCGGAGCCTCCCAGTGTGTAGTCCTCATTTTTAACCGACACCACCTGAACCGGTGCCTCGGGAGAGATGCGATCCACTTCTCCCCATACATATTCATCAATCATTAAATCACCGACGACCAGAAGACGGCAATTATCAAATCTTGAAATGTCTATCTGCATGGATTTTTATCTCTGATCAGACAACGGTTTTTGCAACAATCTCATTGATGAAACCAGGAGGGCGCACAATCTTACCTTCCCGATTGATACACGGATGTTTGGTATACCCTTTGGCCAATAGTGTTTTTCCATCTTCCTGGTAGATTTTATAATCGAACTTGAGTCCGGCTTTGATTTTGGGGTCCAGCGAAGTTTCAATCACCAAAACATCATCGTATTTGGCCGGTCTGGCATATTTGCAGTGGGCTTCGGATACGGGGAGAAATATGCCATTGTCTTCTACGGCTTTGTATGAAAGCCCCAGGAATCTGAACATTTCACTGCGACCAACCTCAAACCAGCGAAAGTAGTTTCCATAATAGGCCTGGCCCATGTTGTCGGTATCCCCGTAAATGACGCGATAGGTTGTACGATGGCGCAACATAATGGGTTCTCCCTGGGATGACTGATGCATATGGATGATTGACCCGCCGACGGCGGAAAGGTATTCTTTCTTACTATATTTTATAATCTGAGTGCATCTTTAATTCGTCCATCGTCATTTGCAATTAATCATTTTTTTCGTTCAATCAATTCAAGGAGTCGCTGCTTCAGCTCGTTATAGTTAAATACCGCCGGGAATTCGGCGTACTCCTTTTTCACATTTTGTGGCGGCCGATATAAAATTGCGTGGTCGGCTGCTTTGAGCATGGTGATATCATTATAGGAATCACCGATGGCGATAACTTTGTAATTCAGGGTTTTTAGCGCAAGAGCGACTTTTTTTTTGCCGTCGGGTTGACGTAAATTGTATCCACCAATGGAACCGTCCGCCGCAATGCTCAGGGTATTGCAAAAGAGAGTCGGTCGGCCCAGTTTTTCCATTAAAGGGCCGGCAAACTCAACATAGGTGTCGGACACAATTATTACCTGCATCATTGATCTGAGCCAGTCTAATAACTCTAGGGCACCCTCCAACGGCTCCATTTTGGCGATGACTGCCTGGATATCATCGAGCTTAAGATTGTTCTCATCCAAAATAGCCAGGCGTCTTCGCATCAGAACATCATAGTCGGATATATCTCTGGTTGTCAGCCTGAGTTCTTCTATACCGGTAATTTCAGCAAAATTGATCCAAATTTCAGGCGTAAAAATGCCTTCTAAGTCAGAGCACACAATATCCATATCAATCCGATATCTCCTTTCTTAAACTTGTATTTCAATCCCGTTTTTCATTCTCAATTCGGATGAGAACCGCATCATTGCTGACGACATCCAGAGCGTTGATTTCGTTTAAGGCACGTTTTACGTCAGCCTCCTTCGCTCGATGAGAGAGCATGACCACGGGAACGGCGCCGTTCATTTTGCGTCCTTTTTGGTGGACGGACTGTATGCTGATCCCATACTTGCCTATAATTCCGGATATGGTTGAAAGAACGCCGGGATGATCAAGCGCGGAGAATCTGAAATAATAATGAGTTATAAGATCATCCATGGGCAGAATCGGTACCTTGCGAATGTTGTCCCGCTGATAGGAGAGTGCGGGGATTCTGCGGACGGTGCCGGATAATATATTTCTTGCAATATCGACAATATCACTGAGGACTGCGCTGGCAGTGGGCATCATGCCGGCGCCGTGGCCGTAAAGTAATATGTCTCCCGCCGCATCTGCTGAGACCGTAATGGCATTTACCGTGCCTTTAATGGAAGCCAGTAGATTGTCGGACGGTATCATTGTGGGATGAACCCGAGCCTCAACTCGGTTGTTTTCGAATTTGCTGATTGCCAGCAGTTTGATCCGGTATCCGAACTGTTCGGCAAATTCGATGTCCAGGGGCGTGATTTCAGAGATTCCTTCGACATAAACATCCTTTAAATTAATCTCCATGCCGTAAGCTAAGGCCGTTAATATCGCAATTTTATGGGCGGTATCGAAGCCGCCGACATCCAGTGTCGGATCTGCTTCGGCGTATCCCTTTTTTTGAGCTTCCGCCAGTGCTTTCTGAAAGGTAATGCCCTCGTCCGCAATTTTGGATAAAATGTAATTGCAGGTGCCATTTAAAATGCCGGTCATCGCCATGATATGATTGGCCGCCAACGATTCTCGCATGGTTTTTATGGTCGGCATGCAACCACCGACACTGGCCTCAAAAGCCAGGTCCACACCCTTTTGCGCAGCTGTCGAGAACAATTCATTACCGTGACCGGCCAGAAGAGCTTTATTGGCGGTGACAATATGCTTTCCATTTTCAATGGCTTTTTTTATTAAGTCTTTGGCAATGCCCTCTCCGCCGATCATTTCAATCACGATATCAATTTCAGGATCGCAGACGACTCTATGCGCATCATTTGTAAAAACACCATCCGGGGGACGAATACCCCGGTCGGTTTCTGTGTCAATGTCGGCAATCCACTTCAAATTCAAGTGCGCTCCCACGCGGGTGGTCAAAAGTTCTTTGTTTTCAATGAGCAATTTCGCCACACCAGTGCCGACCGTGCCGAAACCGAGCAGGCCGATGTTGATTTCTCTCATGTTTTTAGCTCCTTTGGACATTGAACACTATAATGATTACAAACCAATAGATAATATAACTCCAATAAAAGGAAGTCAAAAATTGTTTTGACTTTTAAGCCGAATAAGTTTAATTTTCAAGGACTTTTCTTTGGCCAACAATCATTGAGGGGAGATTAGCATGACCGATTCTTTAACCTATGCGGACGCTGGCGTGGATATTGATAAGGCCGACAAGCTGGTCGGGACTATCAGTGAGATTGCAAAACAAACTCCCCGGATGGGAGTCATCGGTGAGATCGGTGGTTTTGGCGGACTTTTTTCGCCGAATCTCGCCAATCTTGACAGACCGGTGCTTGTCAGTTCCACAGATGGCGTCGGCACCAAGCTTAAAATTGCCTTCATGCTCGACAAACACGATACCATCGGTATCGATCTGGTAGCTATGAGTGTCAACGACATCATCGTCCAAGGCGCGAAACCGCTTTTTTTTCTGGATTATCTTTCCATGGGAAAGCTGGATAGTCGGCAGGCGATGAGCATTATCAGCGGAATAGGTGAGGGCTGCCGACAGGCCAAATGTGCGTTGCTCGGCGGTGAAACCGCAGAAATGCCCGGGTTTTACCAGGACAACGAATATGATTTGGCCGGCTTTGCGGTCGGCATCGTTGATAACCGCAAAATCATTGATGGTACCGACATTCGAGTCGGCCATCGGCTTATCGGCATCGCTTCCAGCGGGTTGCACAGCAATGGATATTCCCTGGTACGTAAAATTTGTTTTGAAACACTTAAACTGAATGTCAATGAATATGTGCCTGATCTCGGCAAAACCTTGGGTGAGGAGCTGCTTACACCCACTAGGATCTTTGTTGAACCTATTTTGAGTATTTTAAAAGATATGCCGATTCACGGGCTTGCAAACATCACCGGCGGTGGGATTTCAAACAACCTTCTTCGGATTGTACCTAAAGCATGCAATGTATTGATTCAAAAGGAAATATGGGATGTCCCGCCTATCTTTTCATTTCTGCAGCAGGCCGGAAATATATCGAATCAGGAAATGAGACGAACTTTTAACCTCGGAATCGGTATGATTGCCATCGTTCCGGCAGAGGCAGCCCCGGATGTTCTACAACGATTGAAGGCTGTGAATGAAAGCGCTTATTTAATCGGTGAAATAATTACATGCAGGGATGCCAGCAACCAGATCATTTGGGAATAGATGTGCAAAAGCATAACCGTATAAGCACCACTGAAAAATCAGTGATTAGAAAGATTACCCTCAGGATTTCGAAATTTATAGACTGGCTCGCCAGAGGAAACCTCGGGAATCCACCTTGCGTCGGTTGAGGCAGCGGCAAAGCAGGTGCCAGGAGGGTGCCAAGGAAAGAAAATTGAAGATTTTCGAATGACTTATGAACATTCTGGGCATTGAAACTTCCTGCGATGAAACCGCTGCGGCGGTGGTCAAGGAGGGAGCCACGCTGGCGTCTTCGATCGTTGCTTCCCAAATAGAGGTTCACCATCGGTATGGGGGTGTCGTGCCGGAGCTGGCATCCAGAAAACATATTGAAGCCATAATACCGGTTGTTGACGAATCATTGAATAGAGCCGATTTGTCTTTAAAGGATATTGATGCCATTGCCGTTACCCGGGGGCCGGGACTGGTTGGTGCGCTGCTGGTGGGATTTGCATTTGCCAAAGCCTGTGCCTATGCATTGGAAATACCATGGGTGGGGGTGAATCATCTGGAAGGCCATATCAACTCGGTTTTTCTGGAACCCAACCCACCAACGTTTCCATTTGTCGCACTGCTGGTATCCGGTGGGCATACGGGTATCTACCATGTCACATCTCACACTACCGTTGACTTGATGGGGCAAACCCGGGACGATGCCGCCGGAGAAGCTTTCGACAAGGTCGCCAAGATGCTTGAACTGGGCTATCCGGGCGGCAGTGTCATCGACCGTATCTCGCGTGCCGGAGATCCTGCCAGGATAAAATTTCCTCGAACCTACCTGGACAAGTCCGAGTTTGATTTCAGCTTTAGCGGCATTAAAACGGCCGTTAATCGCTACATCATGAATCATAAAGATCGAATTGAAGATCAAATACCGGATATTGCCGCCGGATTTCAAGAAGCCGTCATGGACGTTCTTTGTTACAAAGTAATTCGTGCAGCCATGGTAAAAGGTTGTGACCGTATCGCCTTGGTAGGCGGCGTTGCTGCAAACAGCCGGTTAAGGGAAAAACTCAGTTCCGATGCCCGACGCCAAGGAATCCGTGTTCATATTCCATCATTGCATCTCTGCGGAGACAATGCGGCCATGATTGCTTTGGTAGGATATCACTACTTAAACGCCGGGATAGTCTCAGGTCTGCAGGATGATGTTTTTTCGAAGACGCGATAACGCCCAATTATTAAATTACAGTAATAGAACGTTTTACGAACAACTAATCTATTACATTCAATATTTCTCTATAACTAATAGAAAACTAATATAAATTATATAATTATCGTGAATGATCCGGTTTCGGATATACGTACTTTTTTTTTGCTCTCATGATTCTTTTTACCGACGCAATCCCTCTTGCCTTCACGTCGGCGGAATTGATAATACCCTGAAAAACTTCTTTGTAGGCAACCTCAATATTCGGCCCTTTATGGCATATAAGGGCGAGGTCGATCTCGGCGGCAAGTATCCGACGCATCGCCGTCTGAATATCGTAATGCTTGGCGATGGCGCCCATATCGAGGTCGTCAGTCATCACAAGGCCGCTAAATCCCAATTGATCTCTCAAAAGAGTTTTTGCGATGTTATCGGATAAACTGGCAGGCCATTGGGGATCCAGCTTTTTGTAGAATATATGCGACAGCATCACGCCGGATACCCCATGCTGAATGCTGGCTTTAAAGGGTATTAGATCGATTTGCTCAATGACGGATATATCATCATCCAGCATTGGAAGATCCATATGGGAGTCCAGTATCGTCCGGCCGATTCCGGGGAAATGCTTGGCGACGGCCATGATGTTGTTGCGCTGAAGATGTTCAATGACTTTGATCCCCAGTCGCGTGACCCAGGCCGGATCACCGCCGAATGCCCTTTCCGCCATAATACTATTGATTGTCTCAGGAGCAACATCCAAGACCGGTGCCATGTTCATGTTGATACCGACCCGGGCCAGCTCGGCGGCCGTTATCTCGGCAAAATGGACGGCATCCTTTTCATTGTCCATATGGGGATTGCCGGGAAATTGTGAAAAGGGTTCTTTGAGCCTGGCCACCTGTCCGCCTTCCTGATCGACGGCAATGAACAAGGGGGGTTGCCCGCATCGCCGCGCATAATTCTGAACCTCGTTGCACAGGCGCTTTATTTGATCCGGAGTTTCGAGGTTTCTTGAAAATAGTATAATACCGCCGCTTTTGAGTCGCTTGATTAAAAACTTAAGGTCCGCATTGAGTGCGGTTCCATCAAATCCGACCATCAGGCGCTGTCCGGCCAATTGTTCATTTGAGAAGGCTGTTGTCGGCATTTTCTTGGTTCCTAAATGATGTGGAATAGTTTATTGTATGGAAAGTTCTAATTTCTGAATACTGTTATATTAAAGTTTTTTAATATAATAAGTTAAATAAGTACGTTGAATCTAAATGATATCCATCTGAAAATCCCAAAGGCGAAAAATACACAAGGAGTTATTTGTCCTTCGCCGTCCGCCTTGCCGTGCCATTGCTGTCACGCGACATTTGATCAAGGGGAGATTAAAGAAAACGTCTTTGTTAAGGTGGCATAAAAAAAGAGCAGCGTCAAATTTAGACTCTGCTCTTCAAACGATTCTCCTGGAACCCATTGATTTTAAAATTCCAAGATTATGTTCAGTTCGGTTGAGCCGTCCCACAGGTTGATTGAGTGGGGAGTCAACCGAAGCTGCACGCTATCGGTATGCGCTGCCGGACAGTACATACCAGGGGTCATGCAGTTTATCGGTCTCTGACCCCATATTATGTTGAAAAGGCCACCCTAAATGCCGTTGTTCTCGTGTGGTATCTCCTCAATTTGGATTTGGGAAGTCCGTCAGAAAAGATGCACGCACATCCGAGAAGCCGTTTTTCTAAATTAACAAATTTTGACACTGCTTGGTTCCTATTCATATGCTTAATACAAATTTTGTGCCACAATGGCTAATTTATAAAATAACTATAAAAAACAATTAGTTAAAGAGTTATATGGAAGCACTGAAAAATCCCCTGCGCACCAAAACCGTCAATTTTTCGACTCCTAAGTCATTCATTTTATTAAGATCGGTGCGAACATCGATAAGTTATCTGCAAGCGTTAGCTTCCTTTACTGGACTCATAGCACCGACGTTCGATAAATCCGGAGGTAGATTTATCCCAGACAGCTTCGTTTTCGTGTATGAATTTTGGAGGTCCATCCCAGGCACCACATGCTTTCACCACGGTTTCGCCCAGGGTGAACTTACGGCCGCAGGCTGCACATCCCTCTGCATTGAGGGTGTTTAGTTTTTCAAGATCGATGATGAAGCTTTGCCCTTTGCTAGTAAGTGTCGCCATAATCAGCCTCTCTGAGGTATTGAATTAATTGTACTAAAGAAACTAAGGGTGGTATGTTTGTGTGTCAACGGATGCTTCATTTTTTTCGTCTCAATTGATATTTTCGTACGGCTTGATTGTGCTCTTTTAAGGTTTTTGAGAAATAGTGGCTGTTGTCTTTTTTTGAAACAAAATAGATAAATTCAGTATCGTCAGGAAAAAGGGCCGCCTCCAGAGAGGCGCGGCCGGGGTTTGCAATGGGACCGGCAGGAAGTCCTTTGATTTTATAGGTGTTGTACGCCGTGCGGGTGCTGAGGTGTTTGCGGGTAAGATTGCCGTCAAAATTTTTTACGCCGTAAATGACCGTCGGATC
>Ga0316189_10002703_pt1 | contig 17310 bp, 11 predicted proteins | sample LowCovwburrow_MG_FD_204930 | JGI IMG/M metagenome (GOLD analysis project Ga0316189, IMG submission 204930) | Coastal sediment microbial communities from Maine, United States - Lowes Cove worm burrow | ecosystem: Environmental > Aquatic > Marine > Coastal > Sediment | place: USA: Maine...
CGATGACGTGCTGCAACTGGGTTCCCTTCGACTCCAGGCGCCGAGTCAGTGTTCTCGGACTCATATGCAGTTCCTCGGCGATCTGCCTGGTCGAAATCGCACCTGTAGTCAGGTTTTCCAGGATGATTGCCTGGCACCTGGCGACGATGTCGTCCCGGTCAAGTGCAGCGAGCTGCTGCATCAGGATCTGGTCATGAACGCCTGCGAGTTGCTTGTTGGCACTGGGCAAGAGCCGGTCGACATCCGCCGTGGCCAGGGTGAAGCTGTCTTCCTGGGCCGAAAACTGCACCTCGCAGCCGTAGAAATCCAGGTATTTTACGGCGCAGACCGGGCGTTGGCGCTGCAGTGTGATCTCGACAGCTATCAATGCAGAGCCGAAATTTGCACGTGCCATGTCGATCATCAGCGACATGGCAAAGTCAGTGATCAACTCCCGCATGCGGGGATCTGATCGGTTTTGCTGGAACACTGACTGGAATCCCTTGTCGGTGTCTCGAATGGATAGGCTCCCTCTCTCGCCGACGACCTTCATATAACGCGACATCCGCTGGAAAGCGGTGCGCAATGTCGAACTTGCCAACCAGGCATACCCCAGGGTTCCCAGATCAGAAGGGTGCCAGCAACTGGCCGCGTTCAGGCCGGCACAATCATCGTCAAACCTGTCTATCGCAGCAGAGACGATGGCCTCCCATTTGTCGCTGGGGATACGTGCACTGTGCGACTGAAGGTCGGCCCGCGACAGCCCCTGACGGGAGAAAAGTTGCTCTGCGTCGATTTCATGGTGCTCGAGCCAGCGCCAGATGACGTGGCCCATTGTGGGAAGTCCTGTGTCCATGGCGCTATTGTAGACGTGTGTTCGGAAGTTTTGGCCGACTGTGCCAATGGATTGGCAGGTTGAGGCAAGAACCGGCTGCGGCATGTGGGCAGACTGGCGAGCATGACAAAACCACAGTCGAGTCCAATGCAAAATGAAGAAACCGGAGATTTTGCGGTCGTCGGGGTCTACGAGGGAACTGTCGTACTAGAAGCCAACGAGTGGGACAGGGTGATGGGCATCTACCGTGTGGTGACGCTCTACCTCGACCCCAATGGTGCGCGTCAACTTGCAGACCAACTCCACGATTGCGCCTTGGGGGCGGATCATGCCGGTGGGGCAGAACTCTGAGAACCTATCGAGAGGCTTTTTCAGTGTGGACCCAAAGGCACCGTCATGACAACTTGGTGATCGAATCTCGATGCAATGCAAGCCACTGAAGGGCGATGGTGGTTTTTGCATCCTGAATTTTGCCTTGTGAGAGGTCATCGAGAGCATCAGAAACCGGGTATCTGATAACGCGTATATCCTCTCCTTCGTCTGCCATTCCGCCACCGTTCCCGGTTCTGCCGGAACGATTCATCATTATGTAGACCGCCGTGAAGCATTAAGAAAAACCGGTCCACGTGTGCGTTTGGTATCTATCGGTAGCTGGTCGGAGTATGTGCGGATCATCGAGGGGTGGTCTGGCTTTCGCAATTGGGCATTCCGCGGTCAGGCGGGAGCGATCGTCAAATCTGGTGTACGGCGCTGTTGCCTGTGCCCCGTGATTGATCGTTCTCTATTAGCTCGCCATCCTTGAATTTCACTCCCTCGACGACATCAGCGAGCAGTTTGTAGCCTCGCAATCGGCGCCAGCGTTTCTGTGCCGTTGTCATCAGTTGCCAGGCCATCGTCAGCGTCGTCGTGCGATGGTTTGGCGCACTCAATGGCCTACGAGTTCGAGTACAGCTGGCAGGTGGACCCGGGAACCAATGAACTGCGAGACAGCCTCCGCAATCCTTGTTTGCCGACACATGTGTTGCCGCATACTGGCAAGCGTCGTTGAGGTGTTGATTTGTCCGGTGTGCCCATCCGGCATCAACGAATGTTTCCCATCTCTGGTTGACTCTCCTGGCTTGATGACCATCGAGACATGGGGGATTCCAAGCTATGCTTGTCTTGCGATGCCAGGGACCAGATGTCTCCGGCTACTACACGCGATCTCAGCGTGTTGTTAACATCGGAACGAAGTGACCGCTGATGTGGGCGATTGAACGGAGGCTTGCTATGTCCAGGTATTTGATTTTTGCGTTATCTGTGGCCGTTTGTCTCATTTCATCATCGTCAGGGTTGGCGGACCCGACGGACGGTCCCGAGGACTTTCCTGGCGATGGCAGGAAAATTGGCGGTTCGGATACCTGGGCTAAACCAGTGCCTGCTGATGCTCGCTCGAATAAGGCCCGGAGAAAAGGAGAAACGGGTAAAAGAACATTCGAAAAAGGGAGCGGTTCCAAGGCATCAAAGCAGAGGAAGAAAGGCGCGTCCTCGCCGAGGAAAAAAGACAAGAACAAGAAAGGTGGCCAACGTCATCGTTGAGCTACCGGGATTAATCGAGGGTTTAAGAAGGCAGGGATCCAGTCGATATGCACACCGTGTCCACGCATGCGAATCCGCGACATCGGACACGAAGAGGCGCTGTGCGGCTTTTTTGTTTACATGAAGTGGATGCCTGACCTGTAATGGCTGGCGAAGTAGATACCAGCTCTACGGAAAACCTTCCTGTCAACGGCAGGTTGTTCAAGATCGGCGTTGTCTATTTTGCGTTGTTTCTTGCGCATAGCATCTGGCGTATCACCCTTCACAACAATGCCGCGAATAATTTCGGTTTGAGCGAAAGCCAGATCGGCTATGTTTTGTCGGCAACCTATATCCCGGGAATTTTCGCCTTTTCCATCGGACTCGTTGCCCGTGGCTTGCAGCTCTACAAGCTGATTGTTTTTGCCGCTCTGGCATTGGCTGTGGGCATGTTTATGGTGAGCAGCACCGTAGAATTGACTGTTCTGGTTTTTTCGGCGCTTCTTATCGCTTTCGGGTTTACCTTTTTCTATACGGTGGCCAATTCCGCCTGTCTGTTGGGTAGCGAGGGCGATCGGGCCTCCTATGATCTGGGACGTCTGAAAAGCCTGGGGCCGTTGGCTGGTTTTTTCGCGGCGATCATCGTTCTGATTCTTTTCGCCCCGGCGGTGTTGCCTCAATGGTCCAGTCTGCTGGATTTTTCCAATCCTGTGGGGACACTCCAGGAACTGATCGCCAAGACACAGTCGGCCCCCGAGGTCGACGCGTTGATACTGCGCAATCTGCTGGTGACATTGTCAGTTTTCCTGGTGCTGCTCGGCATCTACGTCAGCTACGGCATAAGACTGAGCCGGATGGGGCGTACCTTTGGTCGTTTCAACATTCGACGTAAATTGTTTTCATATTATGCGTTGAATTTTCTCGCTGGCAGTCGCAGCGGCATTTTTCAGACCTTCGCATTGTTCGTCATGGTGAAGCACTACCATCTGCCCGTATCTGGCACGGCAATTCTTGTCATGGCGGCACATATGTGCAGTTTTCTTGGATATCGATGGGTAGGCATGATGTTGCGCAGATTCAGCCACCGTCTGGTATTGACTCTCATCTATGCTGTGGTGGCACTCAACTTCATAGGCTTTTGGGTTTTGACGAGTGGTACCTTTGACCTGGGACAGGGTGCGGTTTTGGGACTGGGCGGTCTGTTTCTGATCGACTCTTTCTTCTTCGGCGCGTCTGTCGTCACCGATAGCCACCTGAAGTTGACCAGTGAGCCCAGGGATTTCATTGGTGACATCGGAGCCGGGATGACAATGTTTTCCATTGCTGCTGGGCTGATGTCTGTGGTTGGTTCGCTGTTATGGGAGCCATTGGGCAGCAAGGCGTTTCTGCTCGGTACCATGACCTGCCTGCTTGCGATGGTCGTGGGCCATATGAGCCTGTCTTCGCAAAAGACTGTCGACTAGTGGGCCATAGCCTGGAAGGTCGGCTCCTTCTTACCCGCCACCGCAATCCGGTGAGGGCCATTGTTTGCATAGTCCGAGATATTGCATGTCATCGGTGCCGAGTTCTTTCCACTCATCACATGTCAGGTTGCGATCAACCGTTTTGCACACGAGCGCGGGGAAATTCGCGAAATCAACGTTCAGACGGATGATGTTGCGATCATCTGAGGATGAGAAGAGGCTGTTCCCATCAGTGCTGAACTGAACGCGGTTTACATAATCTGTGTGTCCGTCGAGTACGGCTATCTCCCGACCCGAGTCTATATCCCACAATCTCACAGTTTTGTCTCTTGCGCCGGATGCGATGGTCTTTCCATCGGGGCTGATGTCGACTGTACTTATGCGGTTCTGATGGCCGCTCAGTACCTTTTCGACACGCCAGTTTGCCCCCGGGCCTTTACCCCAGATCTGGATGTGGTTGTCTTCTCCCGCGGATACCAGACAGGGCTTCCCGGTGTTTCCGCACGCTTTGAGATAAGCGACACTGAGAATCTCTCCAACGTTACCTTCGAGGGTTTCGAATTCGGGTTTCTCGGCCGACGAAGTTTTTACCGATCTGATCGAGTATCTACGCATGGCGCCACGACCCGGCACAGGCTCTTCGGTACCGAAGAAAAGCCGCTTGCCGTCATGTGAAAAGGCGAGGTTGTCACCCCAGCCAGTGACGCGCCAATCGTTGTCTCCGAGTTTTTGCCTCGCAATGGGAGTCTGATGCCAGGCGCCCTCACGACTTTCCAGCACCAGGAGTTCCCCTTTTCTCCCGCTTATCGCAATGTGTTTACCCTCGGGACTCAGCGCAACACCGAAAACCTTCCAATTGAGATCCAGTGTCTGTGTTGGTTTGGCTGGGTCGGTTTCGGGAGAGAAGGCATTCCAGATTCGCACACGACCACCACGATCACGCATTTCACCGGCAACCAGTGTGCCGGTATTGCTCAAGGCCAACGTGGTTGTCTTTCCGGCATTCGCGTCGAGACTGATTTCCCGCGGGGCTTGGGTTTGTGGGTCGTTCCAAAGCAACAGTTTCCCGTCTTTGCCACCTGTAAGCATTATTTCGGTGTTCAAAGCCAGGGCCCAGACCTCATCCTCATGCGCCCGCATGTCGGTGCTGATGAGTTTTTCATCCCCGGTCGACCAGACGATCGAACCGTTTCCGCTGGTGGATACCAGTATCTTGCCGTCCCTGTCGAATGCCAGGCCGCGCACCCAGTCGGTCTGCGCCTTGAGTCTGTTAAGTGGGGACATCTCGGGCAGATTGTATTTCTTGCTCAAGACTGAGATGCCGGCAACCGCCGTATCGCTAACGTCCCAGAGCAACACTTCGCCGTTCCGGCTGCTACTGGCCAGGAGATTGCCGTGAAATCGCATGGCCAGGACATAGTCTTCGTGACCCGCGAGTTGCGCGATCCGCACTGGACTATCCGGCTGACTGAGATCCCATAGTCCGATCTGGTTGTTGCGCGAAAGGGTGGCAAGGCGTCTGCCGTCATCGCTCAGTGCGATTGGAAGAGTGGTTTTTGCACAGCCGCTACAGACTTCGAAATTGAACGGTTCGGATATGGGTTGATTGTTTGCGGTATCCCAGACCTGGGCTTTGATACAGCTGTCTCCAGGAATGGCTCCGGTATCTCCGACATGGGGGGGCTCGAGGCAATCTTTTTTGTCGGGCGCCGGAGTCATCAATACCGCGTACCCTGTTTCGCCGGCATAGGCGATGTTGTTGACTGCCGTGAAATCGGAAAGCCGTGTGCCTTTCCCTTCCGGCCGGCCGTTGACCATGCGCCAGAACAGTACTTCATCAAGCTTGCGATCCTTGTTCTGTCCGCTGGAGAGGACAATCGGGGTGCCATCGGGTAGTTGATCGAAAACGACATTCAACACATCGGCCTGGGCAGCGATCTTTGCAACCGGTTTTTTATCAGGCTCCTTCTCGCTACTGACCTCCCAGATGAGAATCGTGCCATCCCAACTCCCGCTGGCCAGATACCTGCCGTCCTGTGAGAAATCTATGCTGGTGACGCTGTCTCTGTGTTGATTGAATCTGTCCACGATATGGTCCCAATCCTTGCTGTTACGGATTACGATGGCGCCACCTCGTGAACTCTTCTCCTTGCCAGCCGGCTGCTCCCTCCCGGCCAGGGCTACCAGATCGCCTTTGGTGTTGAAGGCTACGGCGTTTATACGTCCTTCTTGCCCGCGTACGATTCGCCGAATCATCTCGCTATCGAGAAGTCCGTCAAGCAGTTGGCGATTGGCCTCGAACCGCTTTGCTTCTCCAGCTTTGTACGCAACCAGCCGCATCAGCAGCGCCTTGGTGTGCAGGTTCCTGCTATTGGCATCATTGGAAGCGAGTTGGGCTTTCAGCGCCACGCGATAGGTGTTGGCCGCTTCGGTTGCTACACGCGAACTTTTGGTCGCTAAAATCGCCCAGACCAAAAGGCCAACCGTAACCATCAGGCCGGTGCCCATCAAGACGATGACCCGCTTCAGCCAACGGGCGCGCTGGCGCTCAAGCTTATTGCGGTTGCGCTCGACTTTCAGGTCTTCTTCGCGTTTCAGACGGTCTCTTTGTTCTTCACGTTTCCTGTTGCGTGCATTCTCACTCTGATCAAGAAAGTCCATCGCCAGGCCATAGTGCTGACCATAGCGTTTCGCCCAGGCTTCATTGGGCGCCCAGTCGGATTTCCACTCCAGGAGTCGGTCAAGTTCGATATCGCCCAGCAGATCGGTCTGCTTGTCGCGCCAACGAAGCGCAGAATCCTCCAGGCGCCGGTAATTGCGCGCCGCCTCTATCTCGCCGCCGACCCAGGCAGCAAGTCTTTTCCACTGTCGAATCAGGCTTTCATGACTGATGTCCAGCTTTGTTTCAGTCTGCAAAGCGGGCAGTTCCGCGTCTGAGGGCACGATGAAACTGCGATCCGGTCGCCGGAACCGGTTGACGACTGCAATTACGTCTTCGATCGAGGCGTCAGCGACCTCGGCCACCTCGCTAATGGACACCGGGCGTCGGATGTCTCCGTTGCCGTCTGTCCTTTCAGTCAGGGCGCAGAACATGCGCTGCGCTATGCCCTGGCCCTTGGCATCGAGTTCCTGGAACGCTTCATCTGCATGATTCGAGAGGGCGTGAGCCAGGCCTCCGACCTCCTGGTACAGATCCATGGTCAGGTGTGCCGGTGGGGATTCGTCCTGGGGGAGTTCCAGAACGGTCTGTTGCCCGGCCTTCTCCAAAGCCAGGGTCCATATGCGCATCAGGGCGTGTTGCAGTATCGGTAGCTGGTCGTCGCTCGAACCCATTGCATTGAGCAAGCGGTTGCTCAGGGCCGGATCGACCGAACCTCCGTAGACCCCGGCCGGCCCCTCGATGGCCTCCTGGATCTCTTCTCGGGTCAGGCGGGGGGTGAGAAACTGACCATCGTTGATTGCCTCGGGCAGACGGGGAAATATCGTGCAATCCCCCAGAAAATCGGAACGCATGGTTATGACGACATAGACGGGGTAGTCGGCAAGTGCTGCCGAGCGCAGCAGCAATGCGACAAAGGCATCCGCCTCCTGCTGACTGATCATGCGGCGGTAACGGAAGACCTCCTCGAACTGATCCACCACAATCAGCAGGTTGGTCTTCTCCGGCAAGGGGTGGCGATTCAGCACATCGTTCAGACCAAGGGGACCACGCTCGAGCGTACTCTGCACCCACAGTTTGAATTCGGTATTCGGAGTGGCAACGGCATCACTTTCGGTTACAGAGGTGACGGCGTGACTGGATACCAGGGCATCGGCAAGATTGCGCATTGGTTCGCTGTGGGGCCGCATCCTTGCGACGGTCCATCGTTCCCCGGCGTTAGCCAAAAGGCCCAGCTCCAGGGATGCGATGAGGCCGGTGTTGACCAGAGATGATTTGCCACACCCCGAAGGCCCGATAATAGCCAGGAATCGCGTAGTAGACAGGCGGCTTAACAGTTCGTCTGTCTGGGTTTCCCGGCCGAAGAAAATGTGCGTCTCCTCCGGCTGAAAGGGTCTCAATCCGGGGTAAGGAAGATCAAGCATTGCCGGTATCCAACGAGCAATCGGCGAGGAATCCTTTTATCTGATTCCAATCGATATTGTCTCTGCAGTCGAGAATCTGCATCCCCGGAAGCTTCATGCCAACGGTCGGTTTGTCCGGCGGTGGCCCTTCGAAGACCGCAAGACCTTTCTTGTGACCGCCCTTGAGTTTGCGAAATTGCAAAAGCTGCCCACGCACCCAGCTTTCGGCGGCCTTGCCGTGCAGAATCATCATGGCATCGCTTTCCTGCACATTGGTTTTCAGTGCTTCCCTGTTCTCCTCCGGGCGGCCGGATGTCATGGGCAGCACATAACCCACCCCTTGAGCTTCCACCCAGTCCTGGATCTTGAGCGCCAGGTCCTCGTCGTCGTTGCTGTAGTTGAGAAATACCAGTGACTCGGAGGACAGCGGTTTGTCCTGATCGGGCTGTTTTCGGGCCGCCTCGGCGACACGTGCTTTGAATTGCTCGAACGGTTCGGATATCACCGTCGGCTGCAGCAACAGATCTTTCTGTGGCCCCTCATCCATCCCATCGACACTCAATTCGGTGGGGTGCCATTGCAGAATTCTGACATCGTGTGTGCGCGCGATCTCGAACTGCAGGCAGGGGAAACCGTTGTCGACGCCGGGCGGGCGACGTCCAGCCAACTCACTGAGCAGTTGTACGAAAACCGTGGATGTCTGCAGATCAGCTTGCAGTTGAGAGCGGTATTCGACCGGATTGCTCGGATAGTAGCGATCGATGACACCAATCCCCTGCTGTTGCAGGTAACGCCTTACTTCCTCGCGTTTATCGGCAAGATCGTCTGTTACTTCGGCGAGCAGGACCTGCTCCGTATCAGCGGCGGGTTCGATTCGATGCTCGTTGGCAGCTTTGGCCTTGCGTTTCAGCTGATCGGCCAGGTCACGGGCCAGATCGTTGACCCTGCGGTAATAGTCCGTCTCTTCGGCCCGTGGCGTGGGATCACCCAGGGTGTGTGGACGGTCTTTCTCTTTCACCCAGAATGGGGTCCCTTTGATGTCGCGTATTTCCTCGGGCTTGTCGTCCCAGGCGATCGGTTTTTTCTCGACCAGAAAAATCTGGCCTTTGCCCTGAGCATTTATTTCGCGTGCTCTGCTGAGGAATGCGTTGCGCTCGCGGGCACACCATTCAGATGCCATATAGCCGGGAGACAGGATAACCAGCAGGGTCGCTGAGCGGTCGATCGCATTGAGCAGGGTGGGTGTGAGTACGTCATTGGAGCCCAGCTGGTAGTCCATCCAGATATTGGCGCTGCCACTGCGCCCAAGTTCTTCCGCGAGGACGCGTTCGAGCTCTGTGAGCAGTGTGGTTACCCAACCGTTTGCCACATTGACCGGTGGGCGGTCATCCACCGAGGCATAGCTGATGAAAATGTCATGCTCGTATCCGGGAACAAAGCTCATCGCATAAAGCCCCTGTGCCAAGCCATGCTTTCACACTTTAGCAGCTTGGTGGATGAGTTCTGACCCTGTATCCGACAGTCTGGATGCTGCATTGTCCCTGGCCGATTTATATTGTTGTATTTGCCTGTTTGTATACGATTTAAATTAGTATAAGTAAAGATCCGGGAATGGATCATTGCTTGACTGGTCTTGAAGCGTTAGGAGTGCGGCGATGTTCCTGCGCATGGGGTCGATGATGGTCTCGTGGACGGCGAAATCGACCGCGTGTCTGCGGAACCCGCTTACCGACAAAACGGGCTTTTTGTTTCGTGTGGCGGCATTTTTTTCGATTCAGGACTGCAAAACAAAAGGGTCAGCCAAGATGTGGCTGACCCTTTTGCTTTTGACTTGGTACCGAGGGACGGACTCGAACCGTCAAGCCCTTGCGAGCGGGGGATTTTGAATCCCCTGTGTCTACCAATTCCACCACCCCGGCGGGGAGTGGCGCAGTATAGCGACATCCGCGGTCGGGGCAAGGGCCCTGTGTTAAGATCGCGCGCCCATGCAACTGAGCGATTTTCACTACGAGCTGCCCGAGGCGCTGATTGCGCAGCAGCCCAGCGCGCGGCGCGGCGACAGCCGTTTGCTGCACCTGCCGGCGGGCAAGGCGGATCTGAGTGACCGCCGGTTCGCGGACCTGACGAAACTCCTGCGGCCCGGCGACCTGATGGTGTTCAATGACACCCGGGTGTTGCCTGCGCGCATGCACGGGGTGAAAGAAACGGGTGGACGGGTCGAGGTGCTGATCGAGCGCCTGGTCGCCGAAGATCGGGCTCTGGCGCACATCCGCGCGAGCAAATCGCCCAAGCCGGGCAGTCGCCTCCTGATTGGCGACCGCTGGCTGCTGATGGACGGCCGCGAGGATGAATTGTTTTGCTTGCGGACGGAGGTTGGCACCTTTGCCGATCTGATGCAGGTGCACGGGCACATGCCGCTGCCGCCCTATATCCAGCGCACGGACAACGAACTCGATCAGGAACGTTATCAAACGGTATTCGGTGAGCGTCCCGGCGCGGTGGCCGCGCCGACGGCCGGGCTGCACTTCGATCACGATATGCTGGACCGGCTTGCCGGGATGGGAGTGGAGGCGACGCACGTGACCCTGCATGTGGGGGCGGGAACTTTCCAGCCGGTGCGGGTGCAGGATCTGGACCGACACAAGATGCACAGCGAGTGGCTGGAGGTGGCGGATAGCGCGGTTGAGGCTGTGGCTGCGGCTCGGGCGCGCGGCGGACGTGTGGTCGCCGTCGGGACGACCAGTGTACGCTGTCTCGAATCTGCAGCGGCGGGTGGGCAGCTGGCCCCTTACCGGGGAGACACCCGGCTGTTTATCCGTCCTGGCTATGATTTCCGGGTTACTGATGCTCTGTTGACCAATTTTCACCTGCCGGAGTCGACCCTGTTGATGCTGGTCTGCGCATTTGCCGGTTATGAACGGAGCATGGCGGCCTATCGACATGCGGTGGAGTCCGGATATCGCTTTTTCAGCTACGGCGATGCGATGTTTCTGGAGCGGGACACCTGAACGACCGTGGCGAGCGGAATTCCGCTGCGCCGGGCAATGGGCGTGCAGTGTATCGGTGGCGCATAAAAAAAGGCGCGGCAGGGGGTGCCGCGCCTAAGGTTCCACCAAAGGAGGATGGAGGAGTGTACTGAAGATTCAGTACATGAGTATTTTCTAATATATTAGGCATTCTCGTCAAGTGGCAGATGGGGTGCTGGGGAATTCATTGAATTTTCAGATACTTGGTCAGGATGATGCGGCCCGGCGGGGGCGGTTGAGCTTCGCTCGTGGCACGGTGGAGACACCTGCATTCATGCCGGTGGGTACCTATGGCACCGTAAAGGCAATGACGCCCGAGGAACTGGAGGGTCTTGGGGCCGAGATCATCCTGGGCAATACCTTCCACCTCTGGTTGAGGCCCGGTACCGAGGTGATCCGAGCGCATGGCGATCTGCATGATTTCACGCACTGGCAGCGCCCGATCCTGACTGATTCCGGTGGTTTTCAGGTCTATTCGCTCGGTGCCATGCGAAAAATAACGGAGCAGGGTGTGCACTTCCGGTCGCCGGTAGATGGAGCCAAGGTGTTCATGGGGCCGGAAGAGTCCATGCAGATCCAGCGCGACCTCGGCTCGGATATCGTCATGATATTCGACGAATGCACACCCTATCCGGCATCCGGACAGGAGGCACGCGAGTCGATGGAGCTGTCTCTGCGCTGGGCGGCGCGCAGCAAGGCGGCGCACGCGGGCAACCCGAATGCGTTGTTCGGGATCATCCAGGGGGGTGTTTTCGACGAGTTGCGCGCCCGTTCTCTGGATGCACTCACCGAGATGGACTTCGACGGTTACGCGGTCGGCGGGCTTTCCGTGGGGGAACCGCCCGAGGATCGTTGGCGGGTGCTCGATTTTCTATCCGGGCGCCTGCCGGTGGACTTTCCGCACTATTTGATGGGGGTCGGGACGCCGGAGGACATCGTCGAGGCGGTTTCCCGTGGCATCGATATGTTCGACTGCGTGATGCCGACCCGCAATGCGCGCAACGGACATCTGTTCACCAATGACGGTGCCGTGCGCATCCGCAATGCCGTCCACCGGGATGACACCCGGCCGCTGGACGAGAATTGTGATTGTTACACCTGTCGCAACTACAGTCGTGCCTATCTGCGGCATCTTTTCCGTTGCAACGAAATCCTGGGTGCCCGTTTGAACACCATTCACAACCTTCATTATTACCAGACCCTGATGCGAAATATCCGGGATGCGATCGCCGCGGGCGGCTTTGCTGGCTTCCGCCATGAATTTTATGCACGGCGCGGATTGCCTGTACCGGTCTGAGCTATGGCATAATCACGCGCCTTTGGGATTGCACGGCGACCTCGCCGCACTTAAATTGACTGGAGCGCACGATGAATTTCTTGATTTCCGACGCACATGCACAAGCCTCGGTACCGGGCGGCGACGGTGGTATGTCGATCATTTTCCTGATCGGCATGTTCGTCATCATGTATTTCTTCCTGATCCGGCCCCAGGTCAAACGGCAGAAAGAACACAAAGCGATGGTCGGGGGGCTCAAGAAGGGTGATGAGATCCAGACCAGCGGCGGCATGATGGGCAAGATCACCGAGATTGGCGACAATTTCATGAAGGTCGATATTGCCGACAACGTTGTGGTGACCGTGCGTAAGACTTCCGTCGAGGCGATCATGCCCAAGGGCAGCCTGAAAGAGATGTAACTGTCCCGCGGCCGCACGCATAGGCATGCGGCCGTTTCCTCCCAGCTTCACTTTCCAGCTTCACTTTGAATCATGCTTAACCAATATCCGATGTGGAAGAACCTGCTGGTGGCTGCCGTGCTCCTGGTGGGACTGCTTTATGCGCTTCCGAATATCTATTCTCAGGATCCTGTCATCGAGGTGACGGGCGCGCGCGGCGAGCTCGTCGGCGAGACTCTGCATCAGAATATCCTGGCGGCACTGGAACGCGCGCAGATCGGGACAAAGTCCTCGGAACTGAAGCCGGATCGCCTGCAGATCCGTTTCAATGCACCTGAAGACCAGTTGGCGGGACAGGACGTCGTCGCCAAGGTCCTGCCGCCCGAATTCACCCACGCACTGACGCTTTCACCGGATGTGCCAGGCTGGCTCAGTGCCATAGGCGGCCGACCGATGAACCTCGGTCTCGATCTGCGTGGCGGTATCCACGTCCTGATCGACGTCGACATGGAGGCCGCGGTCGAAAAGGCGGTGGAGCGGCATGCAGGCAATGTGCGCACGACCCTGCGCAAGGAGAAGATTCGTTACGTTACGGTCAAGCAGTCGGGCAACGGTGTCGATGTGCGTTTCCGGGATGCGGCCCTGCGCGATCGCGCCGAGGAAGTGCTCGGTGCTGAATTCCGCGACCTGGGAATCAGTGTACGAGACGAGGGTGAGGACTTCTTCGTGCGGGTCTTCATGACCCCGGCTGAGGAACGTAGCTCGCGCCGCCTGGCACTGGAACAGAACATCACCACACTGCGCAACCGGGTAAATGCCCTGGGCGTGTCGGAGCCTGTCATCCAGCAACAGGGTGAACGCCGCATCGTGGTGGAACTGCCGGGTGTGCAGGATCCGGGCAAGGTCAAAGACCTGCTGGGTGCCACGGCCACCCTGGAATATCGTCTCGCTGTGGGTGACCTTGCACAGGCCCTGGAGGCCGAGCAGAGCGGTCGCGCACCGGCCGGTGCCGCCTTGTACCGCGAGCGCAACGGTCAGCCGATCCTGCTCAAGCGTCAGGTGATCGTGACCGGTGACGAGATGACCAGTGCCTCGGCCGGATTCGACCAACAGTCGGGCCAGTCGGCGGTCTTCGTGAATCTGGACAGCAAGGGCGCGCGGCGGATGCGCAATGTCACCACCGACAATGTCGGCAAGCCGATGGCGGTGGTGTTCAAGGAAAAACGCACCGTGGGCCGTGACGAGGAGGGCAAGCCGATTCGCAAGTGGGTGGAAGAGGTGATCAACGTCGCCACCATCCGTGAACCCTTCGGTCGGCGTTTCCAGACCACCGGTCTGGACAACCCGCAAGAGGCGCATCAGCTGGCACTGCTGCTGCGGGCCGGCGCCCTGGCTGCACCGATCGAAATCGTCGAGGAACGCACGATCGGACCGAGCCTGGGCCAGGACAACATCGACCAGGGCTTCACCTCTGTAATGGTCGGCATGGGCCTGGTGCTGGTGTTCATGGCGGTCTATTACAAGACCTTCGGCATGATCGCCAATCTGGTGCTGGTGACCAACCTGTTCCTGATCGTCGCTGTCCTGTCGATACTGCAGGCCACGCTGACCCTGCCGGGCATCGCCGGTATCGTGTTGACCGTGGGTATGGCGGTGGACGCCAACGTGCTGATTTTTGAACGCATTCGTGAGGAGCTGCGTATCGGCAGTACGCCGCAGGCCAGTATCCATGCCGGATATGCCAAGGCCTTCAGCACCATCCTGGACGCGAATGTGACGACCTTTATCGCCGCCGTGGTGTTGTTCTCCATCGGCAGTGGCCCGGTGCGGGGTTTCGCCGTGACACTGGCGATCGGCATCCTGACCTCGATGTTTACATCCATCATCGGTACGCGATCCGTCGTGAATCTGCTCTACGGCGCCAAACGCGTCGACAAGCTGGCGATCTAGAATTCCGGAAACAGCCATGAAATTTCTGAACAGCAAGCAAAATATCGACTTCATGGGAAAGCGCCAGATTGCGCTGGTGTTTTCCCTGGTACTGATCCTCATCGCGATTGGATCGATTGTGGCGCGTGGCCTGAGTCTCGGCATCGACTTCACGGGTGGTACCTTGATCGAAGTGGGGTACAGCGAGCCGGCCAACCTCGAATCGGTGCGCAAAGCGCTGGTCGATTCGGGCTATGGCGACAGTTCGGTGCAACAGTTCGGGACACCACGCGACATCCTGATCCGGCTGGCCAGCAGTGCCGATGCGGACAGTTCGCGCCTGAGTAACGAGGTCTTTGCCGCCCTGTCCAAAGCGGCCGACAGCAAGGTCGAGTTGCGCCGGGTGGAGTTCGTCGGTCCGCAGGTCGGTGACGAACTGGCTGAGGATGGTGCCCTGGCGGTGCTGGTCGCGCTGATCGCCATCCTGATGTACGTCGCCATGCGCTTCGAGTGGCGTTTTGCCGTGGGTTCGGTGATCGCCCTGGTGCACGACGTGATCATCGTGGTTGGCCTGTTCGCACTGTTGCAGATCGAATTCGATCTACCGGTGCTGGCCGCGGTACTGGCGGTCATCGGCTACTCCCTCAATGACACTATCGTTGTGTTCGACCGCATCCGTGAAAATTTCCGCAAGATGCGCAAGGGCGAACCGGTCGATATCGTCAACCGTTCACTTAATGAGACCCTGTCACGCACCCTGGTGACATCGCTGACCACCATCCTGGTGCTGTTGGCACTGTTCTTCCTCGGTGGTGAGATCATCCATGGTTTCGCCTTTGCCTTGTTGGTGGGCGTGCTGATTGGTACCTATTCATCGATCTATGTCGCCAGCACCTCGATCCTGATGCTCGGTGTGAGCAAGGCCGACCTGATGGCGGTCAAGAAAGAAGGGGTCGTGGACGATAGACCCTGAAAGAGGGGCAGGGCGGCTCGCTGCAGGAGCAGCGCCGGCCGGCCCCGGGCTCCTTTCCAACACCCGGCCAGGCTGAAATGTGAATGCCCTACCATCATCGGACAACGGTAAGTGATGTGGTGGCACCGGCCTGGCTTTGCCGTGGGCAGACTCGAATAGGGTCTTTGCCATGAAGATTCTGACTTTCAGCTCGCTTTTCCCCAATCCGCGCCAGCCCTCGCACGGCATCTTTGTTGAAAATCGTCTGCGTAAACTGCTTGCTTATGATCCGGACATCGATGCCCGGGTGATCGCACCCGTGCCCTGGTTTCCGTCAAGCAACCCCATATTCGGCAGTTACGCGAACTATGCGGGGGTGCCCACTCACGAGGTGCGCCATGGCATCGAAGTCTGGCACCCGAGATATCCGGTCATTCCAAAGATGGGTATGCAGGTCACGCCCTGGTTGATGTACCGGTCGGTACGGGGCGTGCTGAAACGCTTGTGTGCCCGGGGATTCGATTTCGATCTGATCGATGCGCACTATTTCTACCCCGACGGGGTGGCTGCGATGTGGCTGGCGGAAGAGTTCGGCCGGCCTTTTCTCGTGACCGGAAGGGGCACCGATCTCAACCTGATCCCGCAATACACCGGGCCGCGTAACAGAATTTTGAGCGTCACCCGTAGCGCTGCTCACATGATGACCGTGGCGGCCGCGCTAAAAAAGTATCTGCTCGACCTGGGGGTGCCTGACGACCGCGTCAGTGTGCTGCGAAACGGTGTCGACCTGGCGTTTTTTCACCCTGCGGACGATCGCAGCATCCTGCGTGAATCGCTGGGTTTTTCGGCCCGGCCAACCCTGCTCTCGGTCGGACACCTGATTGAGCGCAAGGGCCATCATCTGGTGATCGAGGCGATGCGTGACCTGCCTGATATGGAGCTGGTGATCGCGGGCGATGGTCCCGAACGGGCCTCTTTGGGCCAGTTGGTGGAAAGCTGCTCCCTGCAGGACAGGGTGAGGTTCGCTGGCCGCTTGTCACAAGAGGGTCTGCGTGAACACTACCAGGCCGCGGATGCGTTGGTGTTGGCCTCCAGTCGCGAGGGCTGGGCGAACGTGTTGCTCGAATCCATGGCCTGCGGGACGCCGGTGGTGGCCACGCCGGTAGATGGTACCCCGGAGGTGGTTGCCTCGGCCGATGCCGGCCGGCTGACGGAGGAGCGCAGTGCCGAGGCGATCGTATCAGCGGTCAACAGGCTGTTCGGCGAACTGCCGGCAAATGATGCCACCCGCCGCTATGCAGAGGGCTTCAGCTGGGATGATACTTCGCGCGGTCAGATCGAGATTTTTCGCCGCGCGATTGCCGGAAGTCGCTGATACTGTTCAGTCAGGAACCCGTTTCCTGACCCGGCTGTCACCTGCCGCGGCATTCCCCCGAAAGCCCCCTTGCCTCAATAGATACGCAGATTGGTCGCTAAGTTGAGCGTTGATCAGCGAATTCTTGGAGCGGCGGCAGGTGCGGGTTCAGACAAAGAAATTGGCGACGGTCGCATGCGCCGGTAACGGGGTGTGCCTTGTCCCCTGTCCGGCCTGTCAGCCCGAGGTCGCCCGCTTGAGGACCCTGGTGGTCGGGGAGACCTATGCAGCACGCCAGTGACGTGCCGGCCCTGGATGGGCCAGCGATAGCGCGAAAGACCGCGAGGGAGCAGCAGTTGTTCCTGCTGAAATACCTGTATCAGGGCGTCCTGCTGACCTGTTTGGTCATGGCCATGGTGGTCCTTCTGTTGTGGAACGAGGTTGACCAGGCACGGTTGCTGGCGTGGTACGGGACGGTT
>Ga0316189_10002704_pt1 | contig 17309 bp, 12 predicted proteins | sample LowCovwburrow_MG_FD_204930 | JGI IMG/M metagenome (GOLD analysis project Ga0316189, IMG submission 204930) | Coastal sediment microbial communities from Maine, United States - Lowes Cove worm burrow | ecosystem: Environmental > Aquatic > Marine > Coastal > Sediment | place: USA: Maine...
CTTGACGAACATACTCTTCCATTTACGCATTTCCTCAGGCTTCTTCTTGCCCATGGCCTTACGCACCTTGTCAGAGTCGATCAGAGACATGCCAGCAATCTGCTTGCAGATCTCAATAACTTGCTCCTGATATAACAGACCGGAGTATGTGTTCTTGAGAATGGGGATCAACATGTCGTGAATGTATCCAGGCTCCTCGCCCTTCATCTTCACGCTCCTATATTGATTGTGCATACCACTCTCCATCGGTCCAGGTCGAATCAGAGATACAAGGTCACTCAGTTCTAGAATAGTTTTGGGCTCTAGATTTTTACTCCATGTCCGTCCAAGCTGTTTCTCAATCTGAAAAATGCCGGTAGTAAATCCTTGTCCTAGCATATAGTATGTCTTCAGGTCATCAAGCGGCATAGACTTGCGTGTAAGGGTAATTCCATGACGCTTCTCTACAAGCTCTCTGGTAACCTGGATGTCATCTAGTGTTGTCAATCCAAGAATATCTAGCTTCAGCAAACTAAGACTATCAACGGTCCCCATGTCCCAGCCGAAGATCATGCTACCATCACGAGAGCGGGTCAGCGGGTAGGCACTATCTTCAAACGGTTCATCGGAAATCACGACGGCGGCAGCATGCAGGCCCGTTGACTTGTAGCATCCCTCTAGAGCACGGGCAATCTTGAACCACGGCCCGTACTTCTTCTCATACTCCTGTAGCTCTGGCACCTTTTCAATCGCGGCAGCCAACGTGATCTGAGTGTGGTCTTCACCTTTCGTGGGCACCAACGCCGTGATACGGTTGGCCTCATCAAAGGGCATATCAAATACATGGAACACGTCCTTGAGTACGGCACGGGCCTGTAGTCCGTTGAATGTAACGAGTTGAGCAACATTACCTGTTCCAAAACGTTCACGCACATACGTCAGAACGGCCTGTCTTTTAGAACGCGGCACGTCAGTATCGATATCGGGCAGTCCACCACGACCCTTGTTCAAGAAACGCTCCCAGATCAGACCGTACTTGAGGGGATCGATCTCAGTAATACCTAGGACACAAGAGACAAGACTTCCCCCCGCACTGCCGCGTCCAGGCCCAAGAATGATATTCTTGCTACGCACCCAACTAATCACGTCGTGAACGATCAAGAAATAGTCAGCGAACCCCATGTCGTCAATGTCTGACAATTCACGATCAAGTCTCTCTTGGTACGTTTCGTGACCGTCGCCCTCAGAAGGGTCAAATCCCAGCGTGACCATACCTTCAGCCGATAGCTCACGCAAGTACTCCATGGCAGTCTTGCCATCGGGAATAAACTTGTACTTGGGCAAACGACGCTTCTTGACATCAATGTCAACGTTGCAGCGTTCGGCAATGGTCGCGGCAGCGTCCAGCTCCTCTTGTGTCAAATCGGTTTCGAGCAACTCCTCTTCGCTCTTGAGATAGAACTCTTCTTCATCAAAGACGGAGCCCGAAGCTTTGTTATACTTGTTTTTGTCCATAGCAAGCAGCGTCTTATGTGCCTCGGCATCAGACTGCTTGACGTAGTGAACGTTGCCAGTGGCTACGGTCTGCAAACCATACTTCGTAGCGATACCACGAAGACGCTCATTGATGATGGGCTGCGACTCGTGTCCAGTGTCCTGAGTCTCTAGGAAAAAGTTCTCGGTACCGTACAGGGCGACAAAACGCCTCACCATAGCCTCGGCACGGAAGCGGCCAGCGGCCTCTCGCACAAATCCCTCGTTATCAAGCTTATCGTATAGGTAGTACGACACGGCACCGTCCAGACTACTGCCCGACAAACAGATCACACCCTCATTGTACTTTTCAAGAGTGTCAAAATCTACCCTCGCACGATAGTAAAAGTGATCAGGGTCCTGTGCCTCAGACACAATGCGTGCGATATTTCTCCAGCCCGCCTCATTCTCAGCGAGAAGAGTCAAATGATACGCCTGACGAATCTTGTGCGACTTGCTTTCAGAAACGTCATCACAGAACAGAACGTCCACACCAAGGATGGGCTTCACGCCAGCATCCTTACAGGCAGTGTAGAATTTGATCGCATTAAATACGTTGGAATAGTCCGTCAAGGCGATAGCGGGCTGTCCAAGTTCTTTTGCCTTACTGACCAGTTCATTGATGTCAGCAGACCCGTAAAGCATAGAAGCTTTCGAGTGAACGTTCAGGTGTACAAATGTCATTGTGTCAATCTATCGGGGTTTACTTGTCCCTTGCCCTTGCGGCCATAGTCCCTATCTGTCGGCTTCTCGATCCGTTCGCCAGGCTGACGGCTTTCGTCTACGTTACGCTTGTTTCTTCTTTGCAGCCTCTTCAAACGCTCTCTGTTCGCCTTGTCAGTCCTGCTGTCTTCAAACTCTCCAGTGCTCTTATTCAGGCGACTAGACGTAACAGGCTCAATGCCAGCCTTGTCCCAGAGGTCACCGATCCGAGTTTTAGTCCTAATGCTATGTACCGTGTTCTTGGTGAGCACTGCCTTGTTCGCCGCTTTGAGTTTACAGTTGCAGAGTTTACCATTCTCACCTACATGATTGCACGAAATGTCCTTGCTGTCAATGAGTTCCGGCAACTCTTCGATGCTACCATCAACATTCACGAAGTCTGATCTACTAAAGCGTACGTGCAGCATTTCTCCCAGCACGCTGATAACGCTTAGATGGCCACGATGACATCTGTACGGCTTGCACGTACCAAAACGTGTCTCTCCGTCCAAAATCACAATCGGCTCGTTGACATTCTCAAGCTCTCTGCACTTAGGGCATACCGCCTTGAGCTTAGGGATCTGACGTACCAACTTTTCCTCACCCTTACGAGTCAGGAATAGCTCGCTAATGTGTCCGTGCTTCCAGCATCCAATCTCAACTCTATTGGGCATCTGCTTCCTCGTCCTTTTCATCCCAGAGGTGATCGATCACACCCCACTCCTGTGCTTGTTCGGCACTAAAGTACACGTCTTCTTTGCGGTTACAAATCTTACGCCAAAACGCAGCGTCCTTATTCGTATACTTACCCATGAGATCATACCAGATATCCCATAGACGTTTCATTTCTTTGAGTTCAATCGCAGTCTGATGCATTGTCATGTCACTGTCGCAATCAGAACTAAGGGCATGAACCATGAATGTAGTATTGGCACCCGCCCAACGTTCGCCCCTCGTGCCGCACGCCACCAGCAAAACAGCAGAAGACATAACCTTGCCAACACCCATAGTATGGACAGGGCACTTCAGCGTTCTCGTGACATCGTGCAAAGCGAACATATCATAGACGTGTCCACCATACGAACAAATACGTAGCTCAATCTTGTCGTAACTCTTATTTTCGTTCTCCATCAAGTACATACCCTTGATGATGGTGCCAATGCTATCTGGATCAACGTCACCCGTCAAGAAGATATAACGATTAGCAATATCCACCCCGTATTCAAAATAAGCTTCAATCCAGTCTTTAGTAATCTTTGTCATTGTCCGTCTTCCACTTTGAAACGACCCTTCCAAGTATCCTTACACACATTACTGTCGCACAAGTACTTGCACGTAAAGGCCACCTGACCAAATCTCGTTTTCGTCTCTAGCTCCTCATCGTTCCGAACGATTCTATCGATCCATTCGGTCTGCTCAATCTCGTGAATTTTATCCACCACAAATTTCTCAGTCGCGGCATCCTCTTCTGCTGAGAGTGCCAGAGTGATAGGCTTATTGCGGAAGTAATCAAACGTTAGGATCACGTTCTTATACTTGTATCCCTTGTTGTTCACGTCCTCAATAAACTCCTTGCGGCACGCGAGGGAATACATCCTTACCTGGATATCATCCTTGCACTCCATAAAATCCTGGGTCTTCTTGCCAGCCTTATAGTCAATAACGTGAATGGTATCTTCGTTCTCTTCAACCACCAAATCCATGAAGCCTAGAATGGGCACATCGGGACGCCCCGCAAGAGGAATCTGGAATCGATATTCTGCACCAGCAATGGCACCCTTCTCATCTTTCAAGAGCTTGGGCCAGATCTCCTGGTAACGTGCCATCACCTTCTCCAGCATAGTGATGGACTCATCAAATAGAGGCTTCGGGCATCCAGTGAGTGCATCCAATTGTTCGTGTGAGATGCCACACCGATTCTCATCAGTCTCAGCATGAGGACATACGTCACACAGCTTCGGCTTCTCGTGATACTCTTTGACCTTGGCCCAGACCAAGGGTGACTCCATCATAGCCATTTCACCATGACGATCAAGCGTCTCTAGCTCGCCCGCGTACCCCTTGTACAGACGCTTCATCCAGTCTGTATCTTCTTCATTAGAGTAGAACTCTAACACGTCATGCAAAAGAGAGCCATGAGCAGCACCCCAATTGGAACGCATCGTAGCATGCTCAACATACTTCAGCCAATACTGATATTTGCACGTATCAAAAGTTTTGATTCTACTGGCAGAAATGTTTGATAGTTTAAGCATTGTATAGTCCCAAGAATGTCTCGTGCAGTTCTTCCACTGACATGTCACCACAGTCTCTTTCCATCGGTAATTCTACACGATGAAGATTGAAAATATCACCAACGACACGCTGCATGCGGACCCATCCCTTCTCGCCGGGAGATTCCTTATCCTTATATTTTGAAGGATCGTCAGCGTCATACGCAACATACAAGTCATTGATACCGTGCTGTACCAATAGAGTCCTGTGTGTCGCACAAAAACTAGTGCCCAGCGTAGCAACCCAATTGTGAATGCCAGCCTCCTCTAACTTCATGCCATCCAGCGGCCCCTCTACAAGAATAAGCTCCTTCTTTAGACTGAGGAACTTCTTGGCTCTGTGCAAGTTGAACAGAATAGAGCTAGTAAAAAGTTCTCCACGCTGAGGCCATTTGTGATAGTGTCTGCCATGTACCCACTTGGCATACTTGATTCCCTTCTCCTCGAAATACTCCTTGGGACGCACTGTGCGTCCAGTGTATCCAACCAAGTATCCTTCGTGATCCCGCACAGGAAACACTACTCGGTCGTGCATGAACGTTCCAGGCTTCTTCCAATATCCCACACGATAATTGTTCAATACCGTCTTGTCAAAACCACGACCGAGTAGGTACTCTGGCTCAGGCTCCAAGAACGCAAGATTGTCTTCAGATAGCGGCTCGTGAGTGTGAAGGCTGGTACCACGTACCTCATAGATCGGCGGCGGGGCTTCGTCAGTGATGTCTACACTGCGTTCCGCAAGACGATCAAGAAGCCACTTCGCAGTCTCATGAAAGTTCGTTCCTAAAACGCTACTAACAAGTCCGAAGACATCGTTGCCACGATCTTCCTCACAGTGATGAGTCCAGCACACCCACTTACCAAGATCCATACGCCACGACCACGCCGTTTCGTTGTCACCATCGCCACCATGCTGCTTACATGAACAGGCAGACTGAATCAATCCGCCGCTATCCGTATATCGTACATTCAGCTTGTCTAGAATATAACCAATGTTACGGTTAGCGTGGTTCTTCAGGTTCTTCTTCTTTTCAGGAGTCAGACGCATCGTCCTTCTTCTCCTTTTCTTTTGCCTTATCGGCCTTCCACTCGTCCAACCTACGTTGACGCTCAGTATTGAAATTGATCGAGCTACGTCCAATCTCAGAGAACCAACCATGACTCAAGTCAGTATTGAAATTGATGTGATGAGTATTGTTACCGCCAGTACCATAACGAGCACCGAAAATCTCGATGTAGTGTGAGCCAGCACTATCAAGTGCATGCTCATCATCGGTCTTCTTCTTCAGGTGGCTAATCGACGTAACGTTCTCACTAATTCGCTTACCGCCCGCCACCTGTTTGAATCCACCAGTAAGCTCATTGTTTGTTTGACCGAAGGCCAAACAAGGGACGTTGTACTTCTTCATCAGTTCATGCAACTGACCCACATTCAAGCCGTGCATCTGCCACTCGGCAACACCTTGCTTGATGCCGTCCATGGTCGCGAGCTTGATGTAGTCATAGACGATCAAGCAGGGCGGCACCATGCTGTCTCGACTAGGCTTGACTTTCGTGAGAAGCCAACGACGGATGTGAGGAATCACGTCCTTCATGTCCATGCCAGCAATAGACTGGTAATCGAGCGGTAGCTGCGAGACGCGACGACGGAGTTCTGGGTCTCTCATTCGTCGTCCAGCACCTTGAATGTCTATCAATATTTGAGGATCGGTAACGCCGTTCTTCTTGAGTTCTTCCAAACTCATCTTCCAAAAGCCGGTCTCAATGTATTGGTAAGGAACCTTAGCGGCCATACCAACAAGACGAATCCGTTGGTCGTGCTCATTCAACTCACTATCCAGAATGAGTACAGGCAAGTTGCGTGCTGCTGCCGTCAGTGCGGCTCGTGTGGCAAACTGAGACTTGCCAGCCTTAGCCGTCGCGACCACGAACGTGATCGCTCCGTTTCTGATCTGACCTACGGCCTCTTGCCACACGGGGTGACCAAGGTTCAGGCCAATATGCCCCGGCTCATCAGCCAGCTTGTCAATGAAGTCCCAGATGTCTTCAGGCAGGCTGATGGTCTTCGTCTCGCCATGATCCATCAACGAGACGTTAGTGACTACGGCGTCCTCAACCTTAGCAATGATGTTTGACAGGGGGTCATCAGTAGTGGTAAGGTAGTCCGTCATCTCGTTGAATGACGAACGGTAACCAGCGATTAGTGTTTGTCGCTTGACCGCCAGGAAAAGACTGTCAAGTTCAGGGCGTCCAATCGCCTCCGCTTCCGTGAAGAGTTCATCAAGCCACGCTCCACCCTTCGTGACGGACAGATAATTCCCATGACCAAGAGACTTGGCCTCAGCCACAATCTTAGCCTTAGTAAGCTTTGTCGTCTCCTTATCAATAACCAAAGATCTCATGGCTTCGAAAGTCATACGAGTAGCATCGTGAGTGAAATCTTCTTCACCCAAGTATTCGACATGATCGAACAGTTTGTCGGGAAACCCAGCAATACCTGCCAGGAAGACCTTTTCTGCTGCAACGTTACTCACGAGATTCCTGAATCAATTTCTGTAGGTCTTCTGCTGAAAGATGTGCGTCCCGCACTTCCACAAGTGTGATATCGTTTAGCTCGCACCACAGCCTCTTGCGTTCATCACGCTTCTTGGATGCCGTGAAGCCATGCTTTGTGCCATGGAAAAACTTGTTGAATTCATCGTGCTGTTCGCCTTGAAACTCGAAAGCCAAACCATGATTAGGTAGAAAGAAGTCAATGTATAGTCGTTCGTCAGGAATGGAAAACTCTTCTAGTAAAGTCGCTTTCATGCCATAGGTCTTCTGAATCTGTCTGCCTAGATTATGCTGCCCCTTGGACTTCGATTGACTGAGAGACCTTACAGGATACTTGGATGGCACGATGTTCAGTCGTACCTCCTGATTACTGAGGTTCTTGAATCTCATCTAGGAAGGCGTCCACAGCATGATGTCCACCATCGATCATTCCGGCAAGCTCTGCTTCTAGTTTCTCAGTCAACTGACTATCCATGAGCAACCTGCGGGCAGCATTAAACTGTGTCATACAGGTCTCTTTTCTCTCGCCATCGATTAAAACGTACTCACCAGTAGCACGATCAATGCTTGGCAGATACGCTTGCTTGCCCCCCTTGCCTCCCATTTTCAGAACGCCAAACTCACAACAACGTGTGACTAACTCATGCTCACGGAAAATGCCATTCTTGAAAAGGATGGGGAAGGCCCCCTCATCACCATCGGGAGCCACCTTGTTCTTCACGATCTTATAGCGGATCAAAACACCGATACGTTCACCGTCCGCATCCGTAATGATCTCCTGCTTGCGGGGCTTGAACAACTGAATACGCTGTGAAGCATAAAACCCAACAGCGTTACCACCGGGAGTTGTCGTGGGATCGCCATACATCGTAATCTTGTCACGAATCTGGTTGATGAAAACCAAGCTCACCTTGTTCTGTGACGAGGCGTCGATGAGCTTACGCATCGCATCAGACATCAGCTTCGCAAGGTTGCCCACCTTGCTCTCGCCAATAACGCCAGACAGCACGGCCTCGGGTTGTGCTGCGTCAATCGAGTCCAGACCAGCAATACCATTAGGAACCATGGAGGCAAACTTACGCATCGCCTCTAGTGCCTGCTCACCATTCGACGCATTGATAATCCACAGAGGGCACTCACCCTGCTTGCCAGCCTTCATGGCGGCGATAGCTTCATCTAGATATGGTCTTAGTGATCTCACTGTACGCATTAGAGACAGATTCAAGTTCTTCTCCATGTTTACATACAAACCAATCTTACCCCTCTTGATTGCCTCTCCTAGCACTGACAGCAACAGTGTCGTCTTACAGGTTCCGTTAGGCCCAAAGATCTCAATAATCCTTCCTTCTGGAAAAGGAGTAGTAAGGTCAAAGTCTAGATTCAAGGAGCCAGTGAAATTTGGATTAGGGTCGCCAATCTCGTGGCCCCGCATTGCGGATACGCCATCCTGCTCCACTTCTTTCTGAAAGAAGCCAAAGTCAATCAACTGCTGAAGGTCCGGATTTCCTACCTCCATCTTACTTTTACGTTTCGCCACGTTCCAACTCCCTGATTAGCGTCAAAAATGTCTTCGGCTTCTCCGTACTATACTCTGCCTTTTCAAGACCAGTCTGCATAGCGACTGATCTCCTGTCGGCGTAGATCGTGCGGAGTTCCTCGATGCTGTACTTACGAAATAACTTACGAGCTACCACAGCCATCTTGGCGAACTCGAATGGATTGATCTGCTTGGGATTGCACTTAAAAATGTAGAAGGCAACCTGCTCCGAAGTTAGGTGATAAGGTGCCCCCATCAGCTTTTTGATGGCAGCGACGATCTTTCCCCAGTCCTTGCTGCCGTCGCCCTTCCACGGGTACGTATCGGCATCTAGCCCACGATTGAGCCAGACGATCTCGGTGAGCATGTTTGCTGCATCGTGTTCGACCCCAGGGGTCGTAATGGAGGCGTACGTATCGGTTATCATATAGGGTCGTTGAGGATGGCTCCCATGTCATAATGGCGAACCTTCTTACCGTTGTCTACCTCTTCTTGGAAAAGGTCACGCTCCTCTTGACTGATACTGCCGTCTGCTGCGATCCAGGTGATGTAAATCCTTCTATGTCTGATGTACCCGATTCCACGCCAAGCAAGCTGCGGCATGTTAGAGTTTAGAAACGCACCAATTCTAGAGGATTGCCAGAAACCGTTCACCTGTTTTTCTCCATCCTCGTTACGATACGGGATAGTGATGGCACGCCTGCCATATGCCTCAAGTCTAAGACTGGTAATCTTTAGCTTGTGGACTTCAAGATGCTCACGTAGACGTACCCACGCAGATCGTTCGCCTGGCGTTTTGTCCTCGAAAATAGTCTGACCGTCAGAGAGTGATGCAATCCAACGACCTTGCTCAACAGAGGGCACGTACGGACTTTTAGATGTAAACGCTAGGCTTGTCATATGTTTTCCACACCATGATTACCATAAGACGCAAAGATGTCAACGAAAAAAGGCGGCAACCCTTGAAAGAGTTGCCGCCTATGCGAAATGTTAGTTAGCCCTTACAGGAACTCAAGCTGAGCATACAACGCGAAGTCACGCTTACGCCCAGCAACCGCAGGGGAGGCACTCAGTAGGATGTGAAAGTCATGAGTGTGAGACTCTGTGATTTGGTTTTCAAGCGTCAGTGATGTTCCACCACTTGAAATCTCAGTCCATGCAGTATCGCCAGCGTAACCGTCAGTATCAGCTAACTGAAGGGCTTGAACCGTGATGTTTGTTGCCAGGGCCGCTTCCGACGTGTCGGGAGCCCCAGAGCCAACCGATAAGTTGATCGCACGGAATACGCCTTGTTGTGTCGTTACCGCACCATCATTAGGGTCACGGAAACGCAATAGAAGCGTACCTGATTCACTCGGGATTTCCGTAAAGGCGGCAGTAAAAGGAACGCCCGAAAGTGTTACTGATGAAGCACCAGTATACTTAGCATTGATCATTGCCCCAAGATCATCGCCGCCATGATTCGTGCGGTGCATTGAATCTTGGTATTGTCCAACAACCACAGGACTGTTGGGGGCACCAGCAGAACCAAAGAAGCCAACCCTAGTGGGACTAGAAGTATCGCCAGCGATAAGCTGAAAAATCTCAACGTTGGGTAGGGCACGATCAGCAGGCAGAGAGCCACCGGCAGCATAGTACGCCGCTGGCGTAAGCCGACCCGTGGTCAATTGGCCCATCGTTCCTGAGCCTCCAAAAAATCTAATTCCACTTACCATTTATCTTCTCCTCTTGGTCGAGGACACCTATCCTCTTGGAACGATGTCCTCGGACGGCTATGGACAACATGTCCAACGCAATAGATAATACACTAATTGTCCAGGTCTTGCAAGATTCCCTCAATGGGGAATTCTAGCCCACCCGCAGTATTCTGTACGACCTCATTCAATAAGTATGATTCAACTACTAGCCACTCAGATGCCCCTTCTTCAATCCGGCAAAGGAACAACTGATCATTGGTAATTCCTACACCAGTAGGGAAAGAGACAATCATCCAAATTCCATCACGAACGTGCGTAGCACCAGTGACATCAAAAATACTGTTGATCAACGCACCAGCTTGATCGCCAAAATGGTGCTCAGCACGCAGAGGTTTTGCGGAATCGTGTGTGTACGTACCGCCACTAATACTCCATTTACCAATACCACTGGCTACGCCTCCAGTCATTGACAATAATGGATCTCCGGCTTCAATGTTACCAGTGATAGTATACAATAGGTCGCCGCCAGCGTAATGTCTTCTACCGGCAATACCGGGGCTGCCAATCGCAGCACTCACGTACGCCAGGGCTGTACTCCACACATGAACGTGTCCAAACTCACGCCATGTATATACGGTACTGCCAGTTGATAAGGCTCCCCTAATCTGTGAAAAATCTGGCAAACCATCCTGCACAATGTTGACATTACTGGCCGTCTCAGTATAATTCAAGGTTTGCTTGTCGTATTTTTGCCAGTAAAAAGTGTATACGCCAGTATCGGAAGCAGGACTCGGATTGAATGTCAAGCTCTCGTCATAAGACAAGCTCAAACGTACATAATCACCGCCGATATCCATCAAGCCAACATGCGTCCCAAAAGCACCTGGGTCTACACCATTGTCTCCAGCGGTGGCCACTGTCATTTCTGCTGGACGATACCAGACAAGACTCCCGTCAAATGGCGAAACACAAAACATGCCACGAGAGTCAGTATTCGGTGTCGCGGGCAATGAACGAATATTTGTTCCAGCTAGCCAAATAGCATCGTCAAAAACATGAATACCCTGTGCAGAACCGGCCTCTAGAGAGAATGTTCCATCAGGATGTGCAATAAGCTGTTGACCATCAATATCATTGCCCTGCTGAAGAGTTCCATCACTAGCTTTCGTCACCATTCCTCTAGGCCACATACTGACAAAGCCAGAAGGAATAGACGTAAAGGGAACGTCGCCCTCTTTGTTATATGTGATGAGTCTATATAGGCCAGAGGACTGAGCGGAAGGGGTTCGATAGCAGCGAGCAGATCCATCATTCAGGCCAGTTGCGTCATTCACGACACGCAATCCCTCTACGTGATCTGTGTAATCGTTTACGCCGTCTAATGTGCCTCCGAAGTTGGTGTCATTGCCCTTTACAAGCTCCATAGTTGTTCCCGGCAACAAGCAGTATCCGTCGATCTGGACCTTGCCAGAGCCAAGGGCGGCAAAGTTATGATTGAGGGCGTAACTAGCAATGGTATCAGACTCATATCTGGAAACCACCATACTAGGAATGTTTCCCAGTGTGTTTTGACATAGCGGATATACAGGTCCATACCTTACACGAAAGTTGTTCGTAGAAGGTGCTGTAAAAAGTCCTTCCCGTGGGAAAGGGAAAGGATTGAACATCGGCTCGCCACAATCAATGTCAAACAAAACACCAGAGCCGCCTAAGTAATGAAGATCAATGCCAATGACATCCCCATTAATAGCCGTCGTATCGGCAGGACGCAAAAAGGTACGGCCCAGGAACGAATAAATGATGTTAGGAATAACGGCATGAATAACCAGCGAACCACTAGGACTTTCTGGATATGCCGTCTGTAACCATGCCTGCATGAAATCCTCGCCAACATACACTGAATCGTTGGCGTATTCATCAAACAGAATTTCAAGATTAGTACGCATCTGCTCAATGTTGTCAGAAACTAACTCTGTAACTGTCGGTCCCACCAATCCAACGAGAGTCTCGCCATTAGCCTTGGGCTCAAAACCCGATGAAGCAATGTCTGGGTGCATGTACGCTTGATACGTCAAGTCTCCAAGATCAGCGTTTACGTCCCATTTACGGATCTCCGCATTCAAAACGAACATCCCTTGCTCGAACGTATCTCCAGAGGTCGAAATATTTGGACGACCAAGCCCAGGCCAAGCATTAGGTAACGCACGAACCGGCAAAGACGTATCAAACTCATAAGGCATTTGTCCAGAAGCAACTACCATTAGCCGTACCTTCTGTTAGCATCACGGGCGATTGTTACAAAGCTCCGATCCGCAGTGACTCCAAAGCTGCCACTGCCAACAATAACCGATGCCAAATAGCCACGGTCACCAGATGCGGCCAGCTCACGGAACGGAATGGGAATTACATCAGGGAACCGAGTGCCAGAAGTCACAACGTTACCATCGGCGTCTAAAGGACGACAGATAGCAATAGCCTGTGCGGTACCGGCATTACTAACTGATACGACCTCTACGGGCGTAACGCCCGCCGCCTCAGAAGTAGTGCCAATGACGAAGATGCTATCGTTGTTGACGCCGGGCTTGACGGGTGCATCGCCCTGCACAGCAATCGTTGTCTTATCTCCAATAGCAACTGATCCCGACAGCACTGCCGTTCCAAAAATGGCACGCTCAGTTCCAAGGGCAGAAGCCGTAGGATCAACAATCGTTACATCATACTGTGCTGAGTTACTAGGGTTCACACGTTCAATCTGAACAATGGTCCCCTGGCCAAACGCTCTGCCCTGAGTGAAATAACGCTGTACTACACTACCACCCGGTAGCTCGAACTCGTCGGTATGATACATCGCCTGATCACCGATGTTCAAGAATCCATCAATACAGATGGCACCCAGGTTGAAGTCAGGGTTACTTGAACCGCCAAGTGACGGTGGCTTGACGTATTGGTTTTGATCAATACCACGATAACGTTCATCACTCTCGGTACCAGGAGCACTTGAAAGCGTGAAGATATTAGCGACACTGTTGATCGTTACCTTTACGGCACGCTGTTCATCATCAAAGAAGAACGGAGGAATCAGAGGGTTACCAGGAAGCAAGGGGTCTTGAGCCGTCAGGGGCGTCTGATCCAACAGTTCCAGGTCCGTGAAGTCCACGGGATTGATGATACCGTTCAATTGAGCACGTACACGCTCGCCAAGAGGAGCTTCTCGTCCAAACTTAGGGAAGAAAGACTGAATCTTATAGTGAGTAGCGAAACCCTCTCCTCCAAACGAGATGTTGAGTTCGCTAACGCCATGACTCACTTCGCCGTACAGACCAGACGGACCAATGCCTTGCGTGGCGAATGCATCGAATGATAGGAGCGGCAGACCAATTTGACTGAAGTCCGCGTAGCGTGACGAGCTACGGTTTACAATCTTGCCCTGAGCACGACGCACGGCACGCTCAGTCATAATCTGCAATGAGGTCTGACTACCATCGGGCGAAAAGCCCCACGGAACAAACTGATCGTCTAGCTGAATGTCTTCGTCACGCTCATAATGTAGGTCGCCTAGCACCCACTGAGACGGATAGCTCTGGCCGTAGCGAGTACGACTCTCGACCGGCAGAGCAACTCCAGACAATGAATCGTACACATTCAGTACTCGGCCAGGATTGATAATATCTAGTAGACCAGAGCCCGTGAGTTTTTGATTAGTAGTTAGCAGCGTAGCCAGGGATGAGATGGTCGGATCAATGACCAAACTTCCTGATGCACCGGCATTGATAGGTAGTTGACACCACAAGGTGCCTTCTGGAAAAGACTCAAAGGCGTACAGATCGTCGGCACGCGGGTTGATCACTCGCTGTCCTACGATAGAGATGCCAACCGGGATATAGTGCTTGCCGTCGCCATTAGGGTTGAAGGGAGGGGCGTCCTCTGTCCAATTGCCAAAGCTCGCGGGCACTGCGTCACCCTGTGGTCCGTATACCGTATCGGCAGGCAACACACAGTGAGCCCGCACCCGGAAATCATTAGCCACGAACGGACTCATAGGTCCAAGATCCCTGTTGATCTCGTAATCCTCCAAGAAGATGCCGCTAGTGGCTAGCGTGCCAGATGCAGACAGTGCGAACCCCTGGACTTGGTTGTCCACGTTCGCCCATGCGGCCTCGATAGGACGGAAAAGCCCAGAGGCGTCATTGTAGATCAGGTTTTCAAGAACATACGAGCGTCCGTAATGTCGTGACGAATGGTCTTGCAAGCGGTTGAAGAATGCGATAACCCAGTTGTTTTCTTCATCACGACGGTTACTGATGATACGGATGCCAGATTCAGCCGCACCTGTGGCCAAGCCAGCCAAAGGCATAAGGGGGTCTAGCCTACTTTGGAACGTAGGGTCTTGAGCCGCCTGTGATCCTAGGTCTGGAGCTAGCCCAAAGCCAGGGGGATCTGCGTTTACTGCTGTCGTCTGGTAGATCTTGAAATAGCACCACTGCTCGATGCCAGCAAGTGCCATCTGAAGCTCTTTCTCTGTCGGGATATACGTTCTGTAGAACCCGTCAGAATCATAAAAGCCAACGCTCAGTCTATCCCAAACTTTATCGAACACGACGTTGCCATCAAAAGCTGACGTGTCTAGCCCGTCAATAGGACTTAGCAATGCAGAATTGATGATGCCTTCTTGGTGGCCACCCAACACACGGAATCGTGTAGGATCAGGCACTACGTCTTGACCAAAGCCAAGCTGTCGCGTCTCGTTCAGGCCGCTCGCACTGCCGAACTGAGAGACCAGATCAAGGATGTCGTTCTCGCTGATGTCGAACGTGCTCTTGCGATTGATCAGATTTAGCTGCTGAGCATCCATATTCCAATACCAGTCGTAACCAGTATCGCTTAGAATGCGGGTGATAGCTTCATCCAGTAGCGTCAGGTTGAACTGGAAACGAATTGCCTCGATGGTTCCGCCGATGTTCTTCTCTAGCTGCTGAACGGTGGGTAGCTCAGACGAACTGATCGACAGTCGCCCCTCATTGAAGGCATTATCGATAGCCACTAGGATTTGACTGTACGTACCGCCGAATTGCAGAATACGGTTGTACTCTTTGATCATAGGATCAGAAGGATCGCCATTGATATCAGTCAGGCCATTGACAATGCGGTAGCCACGAGCGATAGATACTACTCCGCTCGGCACGTCGTCTCCCAGGTCTTCAGAGTGCAGCTTGACCTTACGTAGTTCGCGTCTATCGTCCTCCACCGTCACATTGACAACAGTGCCACCACCACTTGATGTGTAGTCGGCGTGTGTCACCTTGCCACGAAAGAAGAAGTCGCCAATGTATAGCTCGAAAGCGTGTCCAACATCCGGCAATTGTCCAGACGCACCATGGAAAGCACAGGCATCGCCACAGGGCACCCATTCTGTTTGGAAGGAGTGCGGAGAAATGTTGAAGCCGAATGTCGAGTTAGCAGACGACAAAAACGCACATAGCTGTGACCCAGGCTCGCTATTGCCGAACAAGCCTGAGGGCCATGTGATCCCATTCAGCGGTGCTCCAACGCCGCTGACTACAATTCCGTCTGATACTACAATGTTCATTTCTGGCCTTCCAGAAGGTCGTTACCCTCTTCCAAACTATCACACCAAATCACTCCACGAGAGTCACGCACACACCAGATAGGTCTGTACACGCCGGGCTCTGTGTATACGTGCGTCGGGTTGAGTAGTGATGTCTTTTGTCCGTCATCAAAATCTAGCAGACTAGTAATGACTGCCGTTGTGGACGGAATAATATCGTACGTCGTAGTAAAATCTAGCGTCAGTGCAGCACTGCCAGAACGAGGCACGCCAGACAAACTCAAGATTACGGGCTCAATGCCAGATGCGGCATTGACGATCCGTGTCGCAGATCCGTGCTGTCCATCAGAGTCAATCGCTTCAAACTTCACAATGTAGTAACCACTACCAGTAAAGTTATGCTGCACAGGGTAACGCCCAGCACCACTCTCGGCAACAGACACTACGGGAGTTAGATCACCAAAGTTCCATCGGGTCTGAGTAATCGTCTTGCCTTGCTGACCAGACGCCTTGCCAATGAAGTACTGGTTGAAAGGAGGTACTAGGCCAGAAACCTCTACGCTTGGAATCTCAATGTCAATCAACGGACCAATCTCGTCTTGGAAAATAACGATCTTAGCGTCGAAGTCCGTACTATTAGTCTTGAGAACGTGAAGCTGTGCATCAAAGTCGTCGGCGGTCATAACTTCAACGGTATAACTACCATCAAACTCTACAAGACCATTGAAGCCACCCAGCATAAAGCCGCCGACGATACCAGATGTCTGGTCTGCCGAGAACATGTAACCGCCAATCAATCCACTCGCACTGATACCCCCCATCATGAAGCCGCCGGGCATACCATCGCCAAACGTTACTCCAGAAATGTAACCACCAATAATGCCACTAGTGATCATTGATCCGGTTAGGAATCCACCAATGATTCCAGAAGTTGCATCTTGACCTTGTTCATACATGCCAACAATGCCAGAGCCAGTGTCTAGACCGTGAGTATATCCGCCAACTACACCACTAGTTCCTGTAGTGACAGCACTATCAATGCCGTTCTGTGCGATGTATCGCACCTCTTCAGGAGTCAATGCGTCCGAGAAGTAACAGAATTCAGTAATCACACTGTCGAAATCACTAAGGCTCAATGTACTGAAGTCCCATAATCCATTAGTATGCTGAAGGAAAGTCAAGTAGCGAGCGGCAGGATTGGCAGGAACCTGTGGACCGCTCCATTCTCCCGTCTCTTGCTTCATCCCTTTGATATCAATCAACTCACCGTTCATGTAGCATCTAACTTCAAAGGCCACAGGATCATATGTCCAGCACCAGTGAGTCCAGGCGTCAAGATGTGAAATTCGAGCATTACCCAACTTATACTGATCAAACGAGCGTAAGTCCTCAAACACGCCGCCAGCAGTGCCAAACGCACCGCACGCAACTTGACCAGAATGTGCGGCAGCGGAGTCCTCATCCAAGTA
>Ga0316189_10002707_pt1 | contig 17298 bp, 13 predicted proteins | sample LowCovwburrow_MG_FD_204930 | JGI IMG/M metagenome (GOLD analysis project Ga0316189, IMG submission 204930) | Coastal sediment microbial communities from Maine, United States - Lowes Cove worm burrow | ecosystem: Environmental > Aquatic > Marine > Coastal > Sediment | place: USA: Maine...
TCGTCATAGGGCGGCACCAACATATCCATCCAGAACCCGGGCCGGAACAGGGTGAATGCGACGAGCAATAGCGCCAAGGATTCGTAAATACGGCTCCTGGCGATGAAGAAGCCCTGGGTTGCCGCCGAAAATATCAGTATCGCGACTGTGGCTATGACAAATATGAAGATGCCGTGGGCCCAATCCACATTGATCAGCAGAAGGTCCGTGTTGAAAATGAACAGGAACGGCAGAATTGCCGTCCGCAGGCTGTAGAAGAAGGCCACGAAACCGGTGCGAATCGGGTCGCCTCCGGATATGGCGGCCGCTGCGAAGGACGCCAGGCCGACCGGGGGCGTTACATCAGCCATGATCCCGAAATAGAAGACGAACATGTGCACCGCAATCAGCGGCACGATCAGACCGCTTTCCGTGCCTAGCGTCACGATGACTGGCGCCAACAGGGAGGACACTACGATGTAGTTGGCCGTTGTCGGCAGGCCCATGCCGAGAATCAGACTCAACACGGCGGTCAGAATCAACATGAGCAGGATGTGTCCGAACGACAGCACCTCTACCAGATCGGCGAGAACGGCACCCACACCGGTTTGCGACACGGCACCGACAATTATACCGGCAGCCGCCGTTGCAATGCCGATACCGATCATGTTTCGAGCGCCGTCGATCAAACCTTGTCGCAAGTCGACCAAACCCCCCATGGCCTCCGCACCCACCCCACCCTGGCGTCGCATCAGCGCTTTGAGCGGGCGCTGGGTTACCAGAATGAAAATCAACAGCATGGCCGCCCAGAACGCTGAAAGCCCTGGCGACAGGCGTTCCACCATCAGGCACCAGACGAGCACCACCACCGGCAGAAGGAAATGCAAACCGGATTTCACCGTCGGCGCAGGTTCCGGCAGTTTCGTAACAGGCTGGTTGGGATCGTCCAGTTGCAGCTCAGGGAAACGCGAGCCAAAAGCGATCAATGCCACGTAGGCCGCTGTCAGCAGCCCGGCGATGATCCAACTCGCCGCATCACCGAACGCGGGCTTCATCCAGCCGACGCCGTAGTAGACCGCGAAGGCGAGGCCAGCGACCAGCAGAAAGCCGGTCAAGATCCCGATTATGCGCTGCACCCAAGGCTTGGGTTCGACCGCCCGTGGCAGCCCCTGCATGTTCGCCTTCATCGCCTCCAGGTGCACGATATAGACGAGGGCGATATAGGAGATCAGGGCCGGCAGGAAGGCATGCTTGATCACCTCAAAATAGGAAATGCCGACGTACTCGACCATCAGGAATGCCGCCGCACCCATCACCGGCGGCATGATCTGTCCGTTTACACTCGAGGCCACCTCAACGGCGCCTGCCTTCTCCGCTGAAAAGCCGACCCGCTTCATCAACGGTATGGTGAAGGTGCCCGTCGTTACCACGTTGGCGATACTGGAACCGGAGATTAACCCGGTCATCGCAGAGGAGACGACCGCTGCCTTTGCAGGACCACCCCGCAAATGACCCATCAACGAAAACGCCACCTTGATGAAGTAATTCCCGGCCCCGGCCTTGTCGAGCATGGCGCCGAACAAAACGAACAGGAATACGAAACTGGTAGAGACGCCCAGGGCAATACCAAACACGCCCTCGGTCGAAATCCACTGGTGATTCGCCACCGAGGCCAGGCTTTCTCCCTTGTGAGCCAGCATCGCGGGCATATAGGGGCCGGCGAAGGTGTAAATGAGAAAGACCGCTGCAACAATCATTAACGGTGGCCCCAGGGCACGGCGGGTGGCCTCCAACAGCAGCAGCATCCCGACACAGGAGACGGCGATATCGTAGCTCGTCGGCGCCGCCGGTCGTTGAGCCAGCTGCTCATAGAACAGAAAAATGTAAGCGGCACAGAATGCGCCGACCAGTGCCATCACCCAGTCTTGAACCGGTATGTAATCATGTGGAGAATTCTTGCGTGGCGGATAGGCCAAGAAGGCCAGAAATATCGCAAACGCCAGGTGAATCGATCGCGTCTCGGTATCGTTGAACACGCCGAACTCCAGAATGAACGGCAGTGGCGATGCGATCCAAAGCTGAAAAAGCGACCAAATACCGGCGGTGGTCAGTATGATCTTGCCGGAGATACCCGGCGGCGTGCGCGCACCGGTGTCGGACTGCGCCACCAGATCCTGCAGATCATGATCCTGTTGCTTCTCATCGCCCGCGGTATGGTCTTGCGAAACACCGTTGGTCATGGCGCTTGCTCCTGAATTTGATCTTATCGTTTGAACAGCCGATGCACTGACAGAAAAGCCCGGATTGCGACTCTATCGGGCTACTGGGTGATCCAGCCGCGCTCGATGTAGTAGCGCCGGGCGCCCTCGTGGAGGGGTGCGGTCAGACCCTCGTTGATCATCTTTTCCGGTTCCAGACGGGCAAAAGCCGGGTGCATTTCCCCCAATCTCTCGAGGTTTTCGAATACCGCCTTGACGACTTCATAGACCGTGTCCGCATCGAGCGTGCTCGATGCCACCAGCGTAGCCTTGACGCCGAAGGTGGACACCGGATCCGGGTTGCCCGCGTACATGCCGCCGGGCACTTGCGCGTAGGCATAAAACGGATTTTCGCTGACGAGCTGATCTATCTCCGGCCCCGCGACCTCGACGATTCTGGAACTGCATGCGGAAGCGGCGTGGGCGACCGAGAGATTCGGATGACCCACGGTATAGATCATAGCCTGGATCCGATTTTGACAGAGCGCCATTGCCTGTTGCGATGCAGGCAGCTCGTTGGCCAGAGAGAACACACTCTTGTCCCAGTCCTTGGCGGCCATGAGCACCCCCATGGTGGCGCGTTGACCGGAGCCTGGATTGCCGAGGTTGACGCGTTTTCCGGGCAGATCATCGAATGCGCCGATGCCTGAGTCAGCACGCGCCACAACCGTGAACGGCTCATCGTGTATCGCAAACAGAGAGCGCAGATCGGCGTCGGGGCCGACTGCGCTGAACGATCCTGTGCCTTCATAGGCGTGGTATTGGGCGTCCGACTGGGCGAGACCCAGTTCCAGCGTCCCGGCGCGAATCTGTTCCAGGTTGGTGATGGAACCATTTGAGGTTTTGGGCGCGCAGATGATGCCGTGATTGTCCGTCTCGGCATTGACGAGACGGCAGATGGCACGCCCTGCCTGATAGTAAATTCCCGCCGAACTGCCGGTGCCGATGGTGACTTCCGCAGCACCCCAGGCGGACAGTGCGCAGCCGAATGACAGAATCCCGGATAAGACCCAGCGTGCCATCTTCATGACCCGTTCCCCTCCCTATTCGTGCGCACTATATGTTTCTGCTGTGTACACAGTTCAAACGTGCGGGCCGCGTGTGACCGCGGCCCGCACTGTATGACGGTTGTTACATCAGACCGTCTTCTTTGAAGTACTTGATCGCGCCTTCATGCAGAGGCGCAGAAAGACCGTCGGTGACCATTTTCTCCTTCTCCAGATTGGCGAAGGCCGGGTGCAATTTCTTGAACCGGTCAAAATTGTCAAACACCGCCTTGACCACTGCGTAAATGGTGTCTTCGTCCGAGGCGGTGGAAGAAACGAAGGTGGCGACTACGCCAAAGGTGTCGACCTCCGCATCGGTGCCGGTGTACATGCCGCCAGGCACTTTGCCCATGGCGTAGTAGGGCTTCTCTTCCACCAGCGCACTGATCTCACCCCCGGTGACCGGGACGATCACCGCCTCGCAAGAGCTGGTGGCCTCCTGGATGGAACCACTCGGATGTCCGACCACAAATACCATGGCGTCGATCTTGTTGTCGCACAGTGCCTGCGCCTGTTCCGCAGACTTCAGCTCGGAGGCCAGTTTGAAAGCACTGTTGTCCCAGCCCTTGGCCTCCATGATCACATCCATGGTGGCGCGTTGACCGGAACCCGGGTTTCCAATATTGACCCGCTTGCCCTTCAGGTCGTCGAAGGAATTGATCCCGGCATCCTTGCGCGCAACCACGGTAAACAATTCGGGGTGAACGCCGAATACGGCGCGCAGGTCATCCCACGAACCCTGGTCCGCAAAGGCACCCACGCCGTTAAGTGCATTGAATTGCTGATCGGACTGGGCCACGCCCATGTTCTGATCGCCCGACCGGATGGAATTGAGGTTGGCTACAGAGCCACCGGTGGAGGGCGCCGTACACTTGAGCCCTGTCGTGCTGCTGTCGCGATTGACCAGCTTGCAGATGGACTGACCGACGACGTAGTAAACGCCGGTCTGACCGCCCGTGCCAATAGTGACAAAACTGTCAGCGGCGGACGCAGTGCCCGTCAAACCCGTCAGCAGCAGAACCGCCGCGCCCGCGATTAGTCGATTACCCATTTCTCAACTCTCCTCACTTTGGTTGTTCATAGTCGAATATAGACCATCATTCGACCAGTTCGCCTAGACAGGACTCGATAATATCCAGCCCTTCATCGATGATCTTGTCGGAGGCCGTCAGCGGCACCAGCACCCGTATGGTGTTGCCGTAAATTCCGCAGGAAAGAAGGATCAGGCCGTGTTGCGCCGCTGCCGCAACCAACTGCTTGGCTAAATCCGGGTTCGGAAGTCGTGTCTCTCCATCCGTGAAGAGTTCCATCGCCACCATGGAACCGAGCCCGCGGACGTCACCAATGCAGCGCCAACGATCCGCCATAGTATTCAAACGCTTCAGCATGTAATCGCCGAGTTGAAGGCTGCGCTCGAGAAGTCCCTCCTCTTCGAACACGTCCAGAACCGCCAGCGCCGCGACACACCCAAGCGGGCTGCCGGCGTAGGTGCCACCCAGACCACCGGGCCCGACACTGTCCATCACATCGGCCCGACCCACCACCGCCGAGACCGGGATGCCACCGGCGATACTCTTGGCTACGGTAATCAGATCCGGACAAACGCCACTGTGCTCGATCGCGAAGAACTTTCCGGTTCTCCCTGCGCCGGCCTGGACCTCGTCGGCAATCAGAAGAATGCCGTGCTCATCACAAAGCGCTCGCAACTTCCGCAGGAAATCGAACGGGGCAACGTAAAACCCGCCCTCGCCCTGCACCGGTTCGATGATGATCGCCGCTACCCGTGAAGGCTCGACATCGCATTTGAAGATATTTTCCAGCGCCGCCAGCGACTGATCAGGACTTATCCCGTGTACATCCATCGGAAACGGTGCGTGATAAATTTCGGTGGGAAAGGGCCCGAAGCCCGCCTTGTAGGGCAATACCTTTCCAGTCAGCCCCAAGGTCATGATGGTGCGGCCGTGGTAGCCACCATTGAACGCAATCAGGGCCGATCGACCCGTGTGGGCGCGGGCGATCTTGACCGCATTCTCTACCGCCTCCGCGCCGGTGGTGAGGAGCAGGGTCTTGTTGGGAGCGGCGCTGGGCGCCAGCGCATTCAGTCGCTCGGCCAGCTCGACATAGGGTTCGTAGGGCAACACCTGAAAACAGGTGTGGGTGTAGCGCTGCATCTGCTCGTGTATGGCAGCAACCAGCTTGGGATGCCGGTGCCCCGTGTTCAGCACACCGATACCGCCCGCGAAGTCGATGTACCGCTTCCCTTCGACGTCCCATACCTCAGCATTCTCGGCACGCTGCGCATAAATATCGTGCATGTTCGCCACGCCGCGAGCGACGGCAACGGTGCGCCGGGCCAGAAGCTCTGAATTCGAACTCATGACTTGGCCGAAGCCCTTTTCATGCTGTAACGCCTGTTTGCTTGTCACTTGAGATGTTCTCTTTATCAGAAATGGATGCCGTCAGTTAAGGAAGGTCGGTGTCAGAGACAGCGCCTGTTCATTGACCATGATGCGTTCCAACCAGACGTTGATCGACGCGGTTCTGCACGGCCCTTGGACTCATCATTGGCGAAGTAAAAGCCGGTTACGACGAGAGATGGGGATGAGAGAGCGGCTGTGCGCCATTCGCTGATATTCCCCTGGTATCAGCGAAACCGGATTTAGAAAAAAGACTAGCAGCGCTTAATATTTTAAACAAGATGAATCTTCTATCCACACCGCACATCCTGAAGCATCGATTGAAAACCCAAAGGCATGGCACGCGTCTTAGTGCCTCTCTCGTTGCCTAACACCGCATTGCAACATCAACAAGTGCTAATACGCCATCGAAGTTCGTCGCGAAACGGAGCCGGGCGTGTGCCCTCACTTGACTCTAGCTTTTAATTTCTTAAACACTACACTCCATCCATGGGGCGTTTCGACCGCGCACGTCTTCACTGATCTGAAACGGAGAATGAGTTGGACCTTGGGTCTAGATTGAAGGCAGCAAGAAAGAATAAGGGGTTATCCCAGCGACAGCTGGCACGCCTTTCCGGGGTGAACAACGGGACCATCTCGCTGATCGAGCAGAACAAGATCAGCCCCACCGTAGCCATCCTGAAGCGGCTGCTGGACACGGTCTCCAAGTCGTTGGGTGAGTTTTTTGACGATCCGGAATCGGCGCAGCCAGAACGCTTTTTCAGCGCTGCGGAACTTCCGGAATTTGAATCGGGCGACATCGTGTTTCGGCAGGTTGGCGCCAAAATTCCCGGGCGCAAGCTGCAGATTCTTCGCGAACGCTACTTCCCCAACGGCGACACGGGCAAAACAATGCTGAGTCACGATGGGGAAGAAGGGGGGATTATCCTGCTCGGGGAGATCGAGATAACGGTGGGCGACGAGGTAGCCGTTCTCGGTGAAGGTGATGCCTACTATTTCAACAGCACAATTCCCCATCGTTTCCGCAATCTGGGCAATGTGGAGTGCGAAATCGTCAGCGCATGTACGCCACCGACATTCTGACAAGACTCCCTCATACCGTCCGAAACACCGGTGCAGCGCGTGCGCTCGACATCATGCGACTCCGGAGTATGCGCCCCCATAACCGCCTGTCGAAGTCACCCGCTTGTCTGTCCGTCACAGCGCCGACCGATGGCGCGCTGCCGTCGACGTCCACCGCGCCAAAGCATTCATTTTGAACAATCGACAAGAAACGGTCACCAGCGAGGAATAGCGCCATGTCCGACCCAGCGATTGCAGCCACCAGCGACGTGGAGTACGCCGCCCTCGCCTTTTACCACAAGATCTCGTATCTGCGCTCTGACACTTGGACACGGCTGCATCGCCTGACCACTCGCTTGAGTGAACGGCAGGCGGTGAGTCGTGAAACCAGCGACCTGGCCAACGAGGCAAGGTCGGCGATGCACACGCTGGAACAAATCGAGGACTACACGGCATTCCCCTCAAAAGACGACTTTCGCCTGCTATGGCGCCTTCTCGACGAAAAGGAATACAACCTGCTCAACCGCGCCGTAAGCCGGATCTCGAGAGCGCTCTCGAGCGACGTGTACCGCAATCGGCCAATCAATTTGTCCCGCGGCCAGATCGAGGGCGAAGAGAAAGAGCAGGAGCAAGAGGGACTGGAGCTTCATCTCGATACCACGATGAGCCAGACGCCGCCCTACTTTGAATTGATGGTGGTCGATGAACTTACGCCAAAGGAAGAGGCGGTCATTCGCAGTTCGTTCCGCAGTGTCCAGCGGCCGGAGGATCAGTTTACCTACGACGTGATCGTGGTACCGAGCTTTCAGGATGCAGTGGCAGCTGTATTGATCAATCCCAACATACAGGCCTGCATCCTCAGATCCGGGTTTCGCTATCACTCAAAGCGCGATCTGAAGCTGTTCGACCGTTACATTGCGAACATGGAGTCGATCGATCTCGAGACCATGACCTCCACCGACCTGAGCATGATTCTGGGCAACATCATCAACGGTTTGCGCCCGGAGCTCGATCTTTACCTCGTATCCAATATGGCGGTCGAGGCCTATGCAGCGCGTGACACCGGCGCCTTCCGTCGGATTTTTTATCGCGAGAACGACTATGTGGAACGCCATCTGAACATCGTACGTGGGGTCTCCAAGCGCTTCGAGACCCCATTTTTCTCGGCCCTGCGCAAATACAGCCGCCAACCCATGGGCGTGTTCCATGCGATGCCGATTTCGCGTGCCAAGTCTCTGATATGTTCCCACTGGATCCGGGACATGCTGGAATTCTATGGCCTGAACATATTCATGGCAGAGACGTCGGCAACCTCTGGCGGACTGGATTCCTTGCTGCAGCCGTCCGGCCCGCTCAAGAAAGCGCAGCAGCTCGCGGCACGCGCATTCGGTGCGCGCACCACGTTCTTCGTGACCAACGGCACCTCGACCGCCAACAAGATCGTCGTACAGGCACTGGTCAATCCCGGCGATATCGCTCTGGTCGATCGCGACTGTCATAAGTCACATCACTACGGGATGGTATTGGCCGGCGCCGAAGTCGCTTATTTGGACGCCTACCCGCTACACGACTATTCCATGTATGGCGGCGTTCCTCTGCGAGAAATAAAGCGCCTGCTTTTGAAGTTCAGGAAAGATGGCCGGCTCCACAAGGTGAAGATGCTGTTGCTCACGAACTGCACCTTCGACGGCATCGTCTACGATGTGCAACGTGTCATGGAGGAGTGCCTGGCCATCAAACCCGACCTTGTATTCCTTTGGGACGAGGCATGGTTTGCCTTTGCCGCCTTTAACCCCGTTTACCGCAGCCGGACTGCCATGTATTCGGCACAAAAGCTGCGCGACCGATACCGCACCGACGAGTACCGCGAGGAGTACCAGGCGTTTCGCAAAGCGACCGAGCATCTCGATCCAAACGACCCGGAGGCGTGGGTCGGGATTCGCCTGTTGCCGGATCCCGACGTGACCAAGGTACGTGTCTATGCCACCCAGTCTACTCACAAGACGCTCACCGCGCTGCGACAGGGATCCATGATCCATGTCCACGATCAGGATTTTCGTCAAAAGACAGAAGCCTCGTTCCACGAGGCGTACATGACCCACACGTCCACCTCGCCGAATTATCAGATCCTGGCCTCTCTCGATATCGGCCGCCGCCAAGTCGAGCTCGAAGGCTATGAGATGGTCAACAAGCAGGTGGAGCTTGCACTGACCTTGCGAGAACAGATTAAGAATCAGCCGCTGCTGAAGAAACACTTCAGCATCCTCACGACCAAGGAACTGGTCCCCGAGGCGTTCCGTCCATCGGGTATCGAGACCTACTACGACCCTAAACTCGGCTGGTGCCATATGGAGGATGCCTGGATCTATGAACGCGACGAATTCGTCATCGACCCGTCGCGAGTGACCCTGTTCCTGGGTCGCACCGGCATTGATGGTGATACATTCAAGAACGAGTACTTGATGGACAAGCACGGTATTCAAATAAACAAGACCTCCCGCAACACTGTGCTGTTCATGACCAACATCGGCACGTCGCGAAGCTCAATCGCCTATCTCATAGAAGCGCTTATGAGTATCGCCCGTGAACTCGACCGGCAGCGGGAGGAAAACAGCGCAGCGGAAAACCGGCTTCTAAACCGCCAGATCAAGTCGCTCACGCACGATCTGCCACCGCTGCCGGACTTCAGTGAGTTTCATCCGTCATTTCAGTGTTCTATTTCGGGCGACACTCCAGAGGGCGATATTCGCACGGCGTACTTTATGGGTCAGAACGACAGTCTCTGCGAACACTTGAGGATCGATAACGGGGAAATGCAGCGGCATATGAACGCAGGCCGAATCGTGGTTTCGACGACATTTGTGATCCCCTACCCGCCCGGCTTCCCGGTACTGGTGCCTGGCCAAGTGATAAACAAGGACATTCTGGATTTCATGCTGGCGCTGGATGTAACGGAGATCCACGGCTATCGCCCTCTGCTCGGGCTCTCGGTGTTCACCGAGGAGGCCTTGCGGGAAGTCGAGAATGCTGAGTCGGTCAGCGAGATCACCGAGATCTTTGAGGTAGACCCGCAACAGGATGATCCGCCCGCAAAAGCAACGGCAAAAGCACCAGCAGCGAAACGCAAGGCCCCAGCTTCTACTGAAGCAAACAAAAAGGCCAAGGCCAAGGCCAAGCCAAAAGCACAGTGAACTTAGCCAGGTCTACAAGCTTGCGCGTGCAACGGCGCCAGTGTCATAGGCTTGTTGAGGAAGGTCTGATCAATTGATACGAATCGCGTTTCGGTCAGCAAAAGCAAAACCGCGATGGGGTGGGGCCTTTGCACGCCTGGTACGGCGTTGCACGTCGCTCTCTCGCAACGCACTTATTCGCCTCGGACTCACTTCGCCCGGTACGCCTTGCACGGGAGTGCGCAAGAACATCGGCGTGATCGCAACAAATTCCCAGACCTTCAATAAGCACACCGCCCGTCGCGGCCTCCACCAAAGACAGGAGCATGTTCTCATGAAAAGAAAACTGAATGGCATTTCCGATATACGGCGATTTTTCCATCGCAACGAGCGCCCGATCTTTTTTATCAGCGCCACCAACTTTAACCTGCTTGGACTCGATGAGTGGGTCAAAAATTTTCACTACGTCTCTTACGTCGACTGCTACGACGGCGCCCATCCGAACGTGTTTGTGCCCTCCGAGATCGCGCACCCCGAGTTCGAGAGCATCGAAGACATCAATAACTACCTGCTGGAGCACAAAGAGGTCATCGACTACATAAAGAGCTTCGGTGCTGATCCGGTCGCGGTGTTCCTGATGTTCAACGAGCGCACCGAGGAACTGTGCCGCGAACTGGGTATCGAGGTCTGGTTCCCGCCGGCGAGTCTGCGATCACGGTGTGACAACAAGATGGAAACGGTGCGCATCGGCAACAAGGCCGGCGTGCCCAGTGCGCCGAACGCCCTTTGTAAGGTTGACAGCTATGAGCACCTGGTGCAGATCTGCGACGAGCACGGGCTGAGCAACGATGTGGTCATCCAGACCGCCTTCGGAGATTCCGGCCACACAACATTCTTTATCTCAAGCGAGGACGACTGGAACAAGCACGCGGATGAGATCACCCCGGATCCCGAGGTGAAGATCATGAAACGGCTGAACTGCCGCGGATCAACCCTCGAGGCCTGCACCACCAGTCGGGGCACCATCGTGGGCCCGCTGCTCACCGAAGTGGTCGGCGCCAGGGAGCTGACACCCTACCGCGGTGGCTGGTGCGGGAACGAGATCTTCCCCGGCGCCTTCTCACAGGAAATTCGCGACAAAGCACGCGACTATACCTTTCAGTTCGGCGAGCAATTGCGTAAGGAGGGGTATCGGGGCTATTTCGACCTCGACTACCTGATCGATACAGACACCGGCGAGATCTACCTGGGCGAGTTGAATCCAAGGGTCACCGGCGCCAGTTCCATGACCAATCACGCGGCCTTTGCACACGCCGACGCACCCTTGTTCCTGTTCCATCTATTGGAGTTTTCGGGCATCGAATTCGAGTTTGACGTCGAGGATTTGAACGCCCGTTGGTCTGACCCGGAGTACATCGACAGCTGGTGTCAGTTGGTGATCAAACACACCCGGGACGAGATCGATATCGTGACGGACGCGCCCCCGACCGGGATTTGGAAAATGAACGACGACGGTTCGGTGGAGTACAGCCGATTCGACTACCATCGGCGCGCTGTAAGCAGCGAGAAAGAAGCGTTCTTCCTGCGCATCACCGGGGCTGATGACTATCGCTATGAAGGGGCCGATCTTGGGATCCTGATTTTGCGCGGCCGCTCGATGACCGGCGACTTCATCCTCAACGACAGGGCGCGCGCCTGGATCGACGGCATCGTGGCGCAGTACATCGGCAAGCCTTTGCCAACCCCCTCGGCGGCACCGGAGGCCGGGAACTTCAAGATCATGTAGCAGCAGTGGAGAGCCCAGGACATCCCCAAGCCGTCGAGCCAGTTGAAAGACTATGGAAAGAACCATCGCAGCGATCTCCGAGGCCGTTCCGGGTAACAAATGGCAGTCGCTGTTCCACTTTCATTGGCCGGCTTACCGGCGATGGTATTTGAGCGAGGGTGCCGCCGTGCGCCCCCTCTACTTGAGCGCACGAATAGCGTTGCGTCAGCACATGCCGGAGCTGCTACCGACCTACGATCATCTGGTCGAACTGGCTGGCGGCGGCGATATCGCGGCGCGCTTTCTGACGCTTTACCGCCCACCCGCGTACATGCGCGGATGTTCCCAGGCGGTCTGGACGGGGTCACCACAGATTCTGGTGCGCAATTACGACTACAGTCCGCGCCTGTTCGAAGGCACCGTCCTGCACACTGCGTGGAACGGACGCTGGGTGGTGGGCACCAGCGATTGTCTCTGGGGATTGGTGGATGGGCTGAACCAGGACGGACTGACCGTATCCCTGAGTTTTGGCGGCCGCCGCGAGGTGGGTGATGGCTTCGGCGTGCCACTGCTGCTCCGGTACATTCTTGAGTTCTGTACCACCACTCGGGAGGCGGTCGAATCGCTGTGCCGTATCCCCAGCCATATGTCTTACAACGTGACCGTTCTCGATCGCCAGGGTGACTATAAGACCGTGTTCATCGCCCCTGACCGGGAACCACAGGTTACCGGGCTGGCAATGACGACCAATCACCAACAGGGAGTCGAATGGGACCAGCACGCTCGGGCAAGTGCCACCCTGGAGCGCGAGCGAGCGCTTGGTCGCTATCTCACGAAATACGCCAACGATTCTTTCAGGCTGGTTCGGGCCTTTCTGCGCCCGCCACTCTACTCCACGGCTTACCGGCGCGGATTTGGGACCCTTTACACGGCGGTATACTGCCCACAGTCACTCAACATGGAGTATCTATGGCCACGCGACTCCTGGCATTTTCCTCTGGCCGGCTTCGTGGAAGGCGCACGTTCAGTGAAGTTTGCTCAGGTGCCCGGTTCTCTTGAGATTCTGCATTAGCGACGACCTGCCTTAGATTCATTTCCCCTACTCACCAAAGCCCGCGGCGTTCGCGGCGGGAACCTGCGTTACAGCCGGCTCGGCAGCTTCATCCGTCAGCCCGGCGCGAGAGCCGCGATGCGGCTTGATCAGCGGACCCAGGCTCTGCAGATAGACCTCGGACTCCGGCACCCGGTGATAAATCGGAAAATCCACCGGCCGGTCGCGGAAACTCTTGAGCGGCTGGCCCAGACCCCGGATACCCACCTCACGCTCGCGCCGCACTCTGTCCAGGTTGATCTCCACCGGGATCATCTCCTCGCCCCCGCCTGCCTGATGGATGATGTAGCCAGCAGGCCCCACGACTATTGATGAACCGACACCGCCTTCGCCAACACCATTGATGTCAAAGAAGTAGCATTGATTGGTAACGGCCGTAGACCTCGCTATCGAGAGCTCCACATCGCGATCGATGGTGTCGGTCATGGTCGGGTGGAGAATCACCTCAGCGCCCATGGAGACCAGTGTCCGCGAAGTTTCCGGGAACCACATGTCATAACAGATGGAGACCCCGAAACGGCCCACATCCGGCACATCGAACACCAGGAATTCGGTGCCGGGTTCCACGTGGTTCTCATAGGGCTGGAACGGAAACATCTTGCGATAGCGGCCCACGACAGCGCCGGTCGGATCAATGACCGATGCGGTGTTGTAAACCACATCGCCCGTTGCCTCGAACATGGACCCCGGAAGCAGCCAGATACGGTGTCTTGCCGCCATCTCCCGGAATGTATCCTCCGATGGTCCAGGCATGGCCTGCGCGTGCCCGGGCAGTGGACCAAACGCAGCCAATTCACTGAACACGACCATCTGCACCCAGGGAAATCGCGCCATCAGGATATCCAAACGCCGCGACATCGCGGAAATGTTCTCCTGGGAAGCCGAGATGTACATCTGGATGCCGGCAATAGCAAAGGGGGTCATCTAAGAATCTCCCGAAGCGCAGTACGCTCGTTGAGGCGTTAATTGATGCGGCTCAGTCTATCTCAATTGACAACTCTATAGCTCGATTATCCGGTCTCTGGTGCGTAGCCAGTGGCCCATGCGGTCAATTGAGGAACGCACGCTTGGCGCATCCCACTGTGGCGATGATGTCGCCTGCCGATTTCGTCCACTCCCACGGTTTTGCCCCGGCCTCTGGTCGATCTGGCTGAACCGCAACTGACATATCCGGATCCGCAAAGTCAACTGGATCGACTTCATGCATGATGCCGACGAACGAACACTCAGGACATTCAGGCATGAAGAAACTGCACATCGCCATTTCGACCAACAGAATCGAAGAATCCATAAAAGACTACAGTGCCCGATTGGGCGTCGAGCCGTGTTCCCATATGCCAAACGAGTATGCGCTGTGGAGAACGGATTCACTCAATTTCTCGATCCGCCAAGATTCAAGCTGTGCACCGGGGGAACTCCGGCATCTGGGTTGGGAGGATGATTCAGCACCTGCGTTCAGTGAGGAGAAGGACGTCAATGGCATCACCTGGGAGCGGTTCAGCGCGCAACAGCAGGCTGATGAGATAAATCACCTGTGGCCAGAAGCGGCGTATCAACCGAAAAAGTAGGCTTCGGCAGCGATTGGGAACAGGCACAACACGCGATGCCAACTCTGCGTGAGTGCACACAACATACGCTACGCCGGCGTTGGCCACGCTACGGGCCGGTGGGGCGAATGCCCCTGCTTGGCTGCACCGCTTATGCACAATCGTACCGCCCAAAACACAAGGGTACTGCCGCTATCCCTGGAACTGCTATGGTTGACTGCCGGAAAACCGACAACAGCTGGTGAGACCATGAGAATTATTGTCATCGCTCGGCGCAACGCGGAACGTCCAGCCGAGGACTTCGCCAAGCACTCGGCGGCCGAAGTCAAAACCGCCTTCGGGTTCGTCGCCGACGGCATCCTGCGTGAGATTTATTCAATGGCCGACGGCAGTGGCGCGATTCTGATCTGCGAGGCGGACAGTGCGGAAGCGGCCCAGGCAGAGCTGTCCAAGCTCCCGTTTTGTCAAAACGGGCTGCTGAATCTGGAGATCATACCGGTCGTGGGCTACCGCGGCTTCCGTATGGCAGTGGACGGCGAGCTGAACCGGTAGCGCGAGAAGAACGGATCGACTGATTCGGTCGATGCCGAAGGCCAGAGTCTCTTTCGTTCGCATTGTCTAGGGAAGGCAACGGTGTCCCCGGTGGGGGCGATGATGCCGCTGTGACCGAGCAGTGCACAGCCTTCGGCAATAGTACAGCGACGATCGGCGACACAGTGCTGCAGCGCCAGCAGCCGCTTGACCCGAGCTGGGCAACCCCGATTTCAGGAACGCTCACGGCAGGCATCCTCCAGTACCCAATGCGCGACAAAATTGGCCATACCCTATTTTCTCATCCTGATTGACGCATCACCTCGCACCAACGCTGAATCAGGCTACAGATAGAGGCCGATCCGTAATTAGACTTAGTTTACTGACGCCGTTATGTTCCCGGCATGAAAACCATCAACATTCACGAAGCCAAAACACATCTTTCTCAGATCATCGAGCGTGTTGCCAGCGGGGAATCGGTGATCATCGGCAAGGCGGGAAAGCCGATGGTATTGAGCCCCTATGCAGCGACGCAGCCCCCCCGCAGGGCCGGAAGCATGAAAGGCAAGATCCACATCGCGGATGACTTCGATGCGGATGACGACCTGATTGCCGACCTGTTCGAGGGCCAAGCCGGGCAGGAGTAGAGAATGGAGATTCTGCTCGACACCCATATGCTGCTCTGGTGGCTCGCCGATGATTCGCGACTGTCGAAGAAGGCCCGAGCACTCATGGCCGATCCCACCAACGCACCCACTGTCAGTGCGGCCACCGCCTGGGAAATCGCCATCAAGCAAGCCCTGGGCAAAATGACTATGGAAGGAAACCTCGAACAGGCCGTCCGTGAACAAGGCTTCGCCATGCTCCCGGTCACCTTCCCCCACTCGGCAGAAACTCTGACGCTGCCCGCGATTCATCGCGATCCTTTTGGCCGTATGCTGGTGGCCCAATCCCGTGTCGAGAACCTGCCACTGCTCACTGTAGACCCGCATATCCTTCGATACCCTGCAAACGTGATCGAAAGTTAGACAAGGGCGCCGGGGACGTGTGTGCAGCAGCTTCGCCGGAAAGATTGACCCGCGAACATTGGCGCAGAGATCCTCCAGGCAAGCGGCCTCCCAGTGGCGACACATGCCAGCAATAAGCTGAAATGAGCAAAAAAAAGCGATTCGACCGCGCCGCGTTCCATGCAAAAGTGGCAGCGCTGGATGCAGACACCTTGCGCAAAATGCTATGGAATCTCTACTGGCGCGGCCCAACTGCCCTGCGCGAGCGCATCGAAGACGCGCTGGATCCCGCGGAGGCAAAAAGCAAGCAGCAAGCCCAAAATGACATCGACGGTGAGGCCTTGAGTGATGTGGTGCGATTCGTCACGCTGGCCCGTTCGGGCGCCTACATCGGCGGGACGCGCGAAGTGTCGCGGCAAGAGCGCACCAAGTGGCGGGTGACCTGCAAGAGGCTCGTGGACGACGCGACGGCATTGTTGAAAGGTAACGATTTCGAATACGGCGCCGCTGCCATCGAGGAACTCATCGATCTACCCTGCGAGACGCGGAACTACAATTATTTTCGATCGGAGGACCCTGTGGCGGCGGCGCGGGTCGTGGTGTCGGAGACCGCTCAGACGCTGTGGGTTGCGCGCCTGCAACGACAAGGTTTCGCCACCTTCGCACGCAACACTGCTCCGCAGTTGATCCGCTGGGAATCCCGTTTCGGGTGGACACGCGGGGACAGCCCGGTGGCGGATAAGGAGACCAGTCTCGCGTCAGTGCCGGCCGGCATGCTTCACGGGCAGGACGCCTGGGAAGCCTTCTGTGATCGCTATATTGAAGCCCTGGACGCAATCGCCCCTAAGCCACAGACCAATGGCCCGTCGTGCGCCAAAGGCCGCACCCGGGTGTGGGACAGCGACGAAAGGCGCCACCGCCACGCACTGGAAAGGCGTGCAGAAACCCTTGCCGAATGGCACGCACTGCTGCTCGAGCGGTTGGATCTGCGTGAATCCGGCCAACGCCTCGACTGCATCGCATCCCATTCGGCGCTGACCAGCCCCGAAGCGGATTTCATGAAAGCACGCATCAGCCGACTTCGCGACGATAACGAAGATGCACGCAGGTTGATCCAGGCTTGCCTCGAGCGACTGCCGGGACACCGGGAGTTCATCGCCTTTGCCCAGGAGGTCGGCGCTTCGCTGCCGCGCCGAGCGGCTGAAATCGTGCGCGAGCAAAGACTCCGCTGAACCGCTCTCGAATTCGCCCTGATCGAGGATTCCCGGTTCTTCTTCAATCAGCTACCGCCCGCATAGCGGGCGGTTTGGTGAAGGCCCCCAGAGGGGGCCCGTAATCCGATGAAAGGGTCTGAAGACCCTACAGATCCAGATCCTCCTGACGCTTCTGCTCCGCCTCTCGGTTG
>Ga0316189_10002709_pt1 | contig 17293 bp, 9 predicted proteins | sample LowCovwburrow_MG_FD_204930 | JGI IMG/M metagenome (GOLD analysis project Ga0316189, IMG submission 204930) | Coastal sediment microbial communities from Maine, United States - Lowes Cove worm burrow | ecosystem: Environmental > Aquatic > Marine > Coastal > Sediment | place: USA: Maine...
CTGGGTGCCTGGAGAAAGTGCGGGGCGGGTAGGTGGTTGGTCTGGGTGCCTGGAGAAAGTGCGGGGCGGGTAGGTGGTTGGTCTGGGTGCCTGGAGAAAGTGCGGGGCGGGTAGGTGGTTGGTCTGGGTGCTGGGAGAAAGTGCGGGGCGGGTAGGTGGTTGGTCTGGGTGTTTGGAGAGCGGCCGACGGCGGCTGCTAGCTTGGTCCGCGATCGTGGATCTCGTCGGACGGGGAGGTCATGCTGGGTTGAGCCTCGTCGACGGCTTCGGGGGGGTTTTGGGCGCTGGTGCGGGATGGATCGCGGATGCCGGTCGGCGTGGGCATCATCCCGGACTCGACGAGCGAGGTCTCGCCGCCGTCGCTGACGATCAGGTGATCGAGGACCGGGACGCCGAGGAGCCAGCCGACGTCGACGAGCCGCTCGGTCAGCTCGATATCCGCGTGGGACGGCTTGGGCTCGCCGCTCGGGTGGTTGTGGACGAGGAGGGTCGAGTGGGCGCCGGCGCGGAGGAGGGGGCGGAATACTTCGCGGGGGTGGACTGTGACGGCGGCGACGGTGCCGAGGCCGACCTCGCGGACGATCTGGACCCGCAGGCGGGCGTCGAGGCCGATGACCATAAAGACCTCCTGATCTGCGCCTCGAAGGGCGGCGCGGGCGAAGCGACGCAGGGCTTGGGCGTCGCGCAGGGGCTGGCGGCAGGGGAGGTGGAGGCGGCCGAGACGTCGGGCGAGTTCGAGCGCGGCGGTGATCGAGCTGGCAGAGGCCTCGCCGATCCCGGGGACCCGGAGGAGCTCTTGAGGGTGCGCGCGGGCGACCCCCTGGAGCCCGCCCAGGGTCCGCAGGAGCAGGGTCGCGCGCTCGAGCGCATGGCCGCCGCCGAGGACGAGCGCGAGCAGCTCGACGTCCGCGAGGGAGGCGCTCCCGAAGACGAGGAGGCGCTCCCGTGGGCGCTCGATCGGCGCCGGACGGGCCAGGAGCAGAGTCGGTTCGTCGGCTCGGTCGCCGGCTCGGGTCTGCTCTTGCCGGCCCTCCGAGCTCCTATCGAACGCGACCTTGGCGGATGGCGCAGGTCCGGGCCCTGCCGGCGGTGTGGGGTTGTCGATCATCGTCAGGGCTTCTTCAAGCTCCGTGCCAGCTCGCGAGATCGGCCGTGATGTGCCGGCGGGTGGAGGGCGCGGGCTCGTGAGGAGCTCGCGGGCGGGGAAGGGCGGGGGATCGGCGCGAGTGCGGGCGGTCTCAGCGGTCGCCGCGGGTGGAGCTGGGCACCCCCTTGCGGTCAGCGCAGCGGCCCCTGGGTGAGACGGCGTCCGGTTTGCGGACAGCCGCCGTGTTATGGTTTGCCGCTTTCGTGAGAGCCCCTCGCCTATCGTTCGCACGTTCTCTGCGCAGCCCCTGGGGACGGGTGCTCGCGCTCTCCTTGATCTTCTCGGCGGGCGCCATGATGACCGCCTGCAACGCGGAGAAGGAGGCGACGCCAGAGGCGAGTCCCGACGCCCCCGCCCGAAGAGAGGCGCCCGCGGAGTCACGGCCTGTGGCCGAACCCCAAGCCACCGCGCCGTCCAACGGCTTTGGCGAGGCGATCGCCTGGCGCGGCCTCGAGGAGGGGCTGAAGGAGGCGGCGGCCGAGGGCAAGGGGATGATGCTGCTGGTCCACGCGAGCTGGTGCTCGAAGTGCAAGCAGCTCAAGCCGAGCTTCTCTGAGCCGAGCCTGGTCGCCGCCAGCCGGGATCTGGTGATGGTGAACGTCGACCAGGACCAGGTGCCGCAGAGCATGACCTACGCCCCGGACGGGACCTACATCCCGCGGGTGCTCTTCATCGGTCCCGACGGCGAGGTGGTCTCAGAGCTGAAGAACGGTCGACGCCCGCGCTTTCACTACTTCTACACCCCGGCCGACGATCTGGTCGGGATGATGAAAGAGGCGGCTTCGCGCTATGGCCGGACGTGATCTCCGCGCTCGGCTCGCGCTCGGCGCTGCGATCACCGCGGTCGCCGGGCTCCTCGCCGTCGCCACCTTCGCGGCGATGCCGTCGACGGCGGTAGGCCGCGCCCCGGCGACGATGCCGGTCAGCGATGTCAAGCCGGGCATGAAGGGCTACGCGGTCACGGTCTTCTCGGGCGAGAAGACCGACCGCTTTGAGATCGAGGTCGTCGACGTGGTCCACGACTACCTGCCGAAGCAGGACGCGATCCTCTTTCGATCACCCGACCCGCGGATGCTCCACTCCGGGATCGTCGGCGGTATGTCAGGCTCGCCGATCTACATCGACGGCAAGCTGGTCGGCGCGCTCGCCTACGGCTATCGCTTCAACAAGGACCCGATGGGGGGCATCACCCCGATCAGCAATATGCTCGCGGTCAATAAGCTGCCCTTTCGGCCAGACGCGATGGTCCGGCCGAAGGTGGGGCAGGGGACGACCCGCGCCGGGACGACGGGCTGGGCCGACGCGATCCTCGGCCTCGGGGTCTCGCCGCTGCCGCCCAGGCGTCGCCCGCAGGAACTCTCGGATATGGGCGGGCTTGTCCCCCTCGGCGCGCCAATGTCGGTCAGCGGCTTTGGCCCAGCCGCGACCCGACTCCTCGCCGAGGAACTCGATCTCCTCCCGGTCCGCGGCGGCTCCGGCAGGGGCCAGGGGAAGACGTCGACGGAGCCGAAGAAGTGGGCGCCCGGCGACTCGGTCTCGGTGGTCCTGATCCGCGGCGACAACTCAGCGGCGCCCAACGGCACGGTGACCTGGGTCGGCGGCAAGAAGGGGGAGCGCCTGCTCGCCTTTGGCCATCCGATGTTCGACGCAGGTCCGTCGAACCTGCCGATCGCCGACGCTCGGGTCCACACGATCATCTCCAGCGTCGAGCGCTCCGTGAAGCTCTCATCGCCGCTGACGACCCGGGGGGCGATGATCCAGGATCGCCAGGCGGCGATCTCTCTGCGCACCGATCTGGTCGCGCCGATGATCCCGGTGACGACCCGCCTCTTCGCCGCAGAGGCCGAGATAGGCGAGCGTGTGTACTCCTCGGAGGTCGCCGAGGGGGTGAGCCTGACCCCCTCGCTTATCGCCGGTCTCCTGGTCGACGCCGCCGAGGAGGGCGCCTCGGACAGCACCGAGGTGATGGCGGTGATCGACCATACGATCGGCATCGAGACGACCCGCGGTCCGCGGTCGATCACGATCTCCGACGAGTACTTCTTTGAGCGCGGTCTCGACCTGCGCTCGCTCGGCCGAAGCCGCGGGATCCTGGTCCTCCGGGCGCTCCTCGACAACCAGCACGAGGTCGCCCGGATCCGCAGCGTCGAGCAGTCGATCAAGCTCAGCTACGGCGCCGAGGTCGAGATCATCGAAGAGGTCCGCCTGGCCCAGGGCGAGGTCCGGGCGGGGGAGCTCGTCGCCCTCGACGTCACCCTGCGGGCCCACCGCGGCGAGCGTCGGCGCGAGCGCGTCGACCTGCGGATCCCCGAGGACGCGGGCGATCAAGAGATCCAGGTCCACCTGGTCGGCGGCGACTATGTCCGCCCCTACCGGCCGATGCCCAACAACCTCGACGACGTGGTCGACACCCTAGAAGCGGCCTATCCGGCGCGCTCGCTGGTGGTCTCGATCTACCGCGCGGATGAGGGGCTCTCGACCCGCCACGGCCTCCTCGATGAGGTGCCGAACTCGATCCTAGAGACCCTCGCCTCTGAGGGGACGACCGTCGGCGATGTCCGCTTCAAGCAGATGGCGCGACGGGTCTTGCCCACCGCCAAGGTGATCGAGGGCGAGCACAAGCTCACGATCGCCGTCCTCCCGAGCAAGACAAAGCCCTAGCCCTACGCCCTGAGCCGAGCCCCAACGATGCGCCGTCGCTCCTACCCCAGCCGCTTCCTCGCCCCTGTCGCCGCCTTCGCGACCCTCATCATGGTCGTCTCTGCGTCGCCGGACGACGCCGCGGCCGGCGGGACGAAGATCGCCCACGTCGACGACTTTGATGAATTCGACGACGGCGAGGCGGAGGGCGTGGCGATCGAGGGCTCGGGGCGTCTCACGGTCGGCTATGTCCCGCAGCGCGGAGCGGTCGACGCGGAGGCCCGAGTGGCGTTCACCTGCGCCGCGAGCGGCAAGGACATGTACATCGGCACCGCCGACGCGGCGACGATCCAGCGGGTGTCGCTGGCCAAGGGCAAGCTCGGCAAGGCCAAGAAGAAGAGCGCGGGCAAGGACAAGGACAAGAAGGACAAGAAGGACAAGGCCGACAAGCGGACCAAGAAGGAGCGCAAGGAGGCGCGTGACAAGGACAAGAAGAGCAGCGAGCTTGAGTCCGAGGTCATCGCCAAGCTCCCCGGCGTCGTCGTCAGCGCGCTTGTCGAACTCCCGAACGGCGACCTCTTGGCGGCGACCCTCCCGGGGGGGGTGATCCACCGGGTTACGCCCAAGGGCAAGGTCAGCGAGTTCGCCAAGCTCGACGTCAAGCAGATCTGGGCGATCGTCCCGCACAAGGGGCGGATCCTCGTCGCGACCGGCCCCAAGGGGGAGCTCTTCTCGCTCAGCTCCTCCGGAGGCGATCCCAAGGTGATCCTCGACGTCGAAGAGAAGGACATCCTCTCGGTGCTCGTCCAGGACGACTCGATCGTCGTCGGCACCTCGCCGGGGGCCAAGCTCTTCCAGGTGACGAGCGATCTCGACGGGGTGCTCCTCCACGACTTCAAGGGCGATGAGGTCCGGGCCCTCGCCCTCACCGAGGGGGGCATGATCGCCGCGGTCAACAACTTCTCAGAGGGGGGCCTCTCGTCGCTCGAAGCGTTGACGAAGAACCTCAACCGGACGAGCCTCATCGGCCAGCCGCCGGAGGGGTCAGCGCAGAGCGCCCAGAAGACCGTCAAGGCGAGCGGCGTCCTCTACCACGTAGATCTCAAGGGACAGGTCAAAGGTGGCAAGGGCGGCAAGCGGGACCTCGCGCGGGCTGGCGAGGCGAGCTGGGAGAGCTGGCTGCGCAAGGACAAGCAGTACTTCACCGACGTCGCGGTGCTCGGCGATCGCGAAGAGGTGCTGGTCTCCTCGTCCTATGAGGGCAAGGTCTACCGGGTCCGGGGACGTCGTGATCTGGCGACCGTCGCCGACTTCGATGAGCGCAAGGCGACCTCGCTGTGCCGGCTCCGCGACGGCTCTGTTCTCGCGACCACCGGCGATGGTGCGGCGGTCTATCGGCTCGACGACACCCGCTCGCAGAGGGCGCGCTACAAGAGCAAGATCTTCGACGCTGGGCAGCCGGCGACCTACGGCGCGCTCCTGCTCCGCGGCGACGGTGAGTACACCGTCCGCGCCCGGGTCGGCCCCAGCGACGAGCCGGACAAGCGCTGGACCGACTGGATGCCGATAAGCCTGGTGACGGCCGCCGACGGCCGTAGAGGCCTGCTCAACACGCCGCAGCGCCGCTACCTTCAGCTCCAGTTTGACCTCGTCGGAGCCGACACCGAGATCCGGGACTTTGAGCTCTTCTACGCCCCGGAGAACCTGGCCCCGCAGGTGACCTTGGTCGAGCTCGATCGCCCGAGCTTTGACCTCGATGACGACGACGAGCCCGAGAGCAAGGTGACGATCAAGTGGAAGGCCAAGGCCAGCGACGGTGATGATCTGGTCTACGAGGTCCGCGTGCGCCCTGAGGGCGGCGGCGACGGGGACTGGGTCGCGCTCCACGGCGATGTGCCGGTCACCAAAAAGGAGCTCAAGTGGGACCTCGACAGCGTCCCCGACGGTCTCTACGAGGTCGAGGTCATGGCCAGCGATGAGCCGGCCAACGGTGTCTCCAAGGCGCAGACGGACGCTCAGGTCTCGCCAGCGTTCGTCGTCGATCGGAGCCGACCTGAGCTTGTGGAGCTCAAGGTGAAGGGCGACTCGTTGACGGGCGTGGCCAAGGACAACGGCGGGTATATCCACGACGTCGCGGTCAGCGTCGACGGCAAGGCCTTCCGCCCCGCGAGCGCGGGCGACGGGCTCTTCGACGGCAACTACGAGGGCTTCACCTTCGACCTGCCGAGCGACCTAGAAAAAGGCCGTCATCGGCTGGTCGTCCGCGCGCGCGATGCCTACGGCAACATCGCCAGCTCGGCGCTCTTCGTCGACCGCTGAGCTCTAGGGCTCCGCTGAGGAGGCGCGGCCGCTTCGGGTCGCTCCCACGGATCGTCGTCGCTGATACACTGCGCCCGTGCGCGCGCTCCTCCGCTCTGCTCGTCTCCTCTCGCTCGCGACCCTCCTCGCGGCGCCTGCGCTGGTCAGCGGCTGCGCGTCGGCGTGCAAGCGCGTCGCCACCGACAGGCAGGCGTTCCTCGACCGGGCGCCACAGACCGGCGGAGCGCAGATGATGCTGGCGCTGCCGCTCGCGCCCCTGAGCCAGCAGCTCAGCGCTCGGCTGTCCAAGGTCAAGCCTGTGCAGGTGCCGCTGCCTGACCTCGGGATCGGCGGGATCGACCTGCCGATAGGCTCGTTGAGCGCCCGCCTCCACTCGATCATCCTCCTGCCGGCCGCCGCGGAGCACCTCGCCTTTCGCGCGCGGGTCGTGCTCAAGAGCGGCAAGCAGGTGGTGACGACGATCGATCTCGAGGCGGAGTTTCGGCCGCGCCTAGACCTCGCCAGCGGCGTCGTCGACGTCTCGGTGTCGCCCGCGGACATCGCTCGGGTCCGGCCGACGATCCCGGCGACGGAGCGCAAGCGCCTCGGCGATTTTCTCTACCAGAAGGTCCCATCGATGGCCCGCCGCTTCGTCGATCGGGGCATGGTCGACGGCCTCGTCGGCCGGCTCGCGGACGATCTCCTCGGCGGCTCGTGGCCGCTTGTCCGCGACAACCTGCTCGGCGACGTCGGGACGTTGACGGAATTCTCGATCGATCTCCCGGAGCTGCCGCTCGCCGCGATCGGCCTGCGCTCGAACGACAACGATCTGCTGCTCGCGATCACCAGCAAGCTGCCGGCGGCGGGGCTGGGTCAGGTCGCCCGAGACCCGAAGACCCCGGCGACGCTGCCCCAGCTCCGGATCTCCGGCTCGGCCGTCGCCGAGCTGGTCAACTGGCAGATGGCGCAGGGGACGATCCCCGCCCGCTACACCCGCGAGGGGGTCGCGACCGCCCGCGGTAACTACGAGGCCGGCGCGAGCTGGGAGCCCGGCAAGCGGCCGCTCAAGATCCATGTCTGGGACTCGAAGAAGGACTGCGCCTACGTCCAGTTCGGCGGCACACCTGCGGTCAAGGTCGGCGGCGGTCAGCTCGAGGTCGCGGTCGACGACGCGGCGATCGAGGAGACCAAGGGGAGCGCGAAGGTGCGGGCCGCGTTGTGGTTCAAACGCCTCGGCAGGCAGACCTTTGAGGTCAGCGAGTCGATCGCGGCGGACCTGCGCTTTGATCTCTTCGGCGCGCCGATGCGGGCGAGCGCGAGCTCGGCCAGCTTGGCGGGCGATACGCTGACGCTCGGGCTGACGTTGGTCGAGGAGCGGGCGCCGGCGCAGCGTCCAAGGGCGTCCGGGCGTCGCTAGCGATCTGCGTCGCAGTGTCTTGCGGGCGGAGAGGGCAGCGGACTCCTGGTCGGCCTTCGAGGGCAGATGCTGATAAGCTCGGCGCGCGGATGGAGCGGCACCTGCGACGGAGCTACCCGGCGGTTCGGGCGTGTCTGCGGGCCTCAGGGGTCGCGCCGGGGGAGCTCGACGCGCGGCTGCGAGCGATCTACGCCCGGGCGCTCGAGCGAGGGGTTCACGTCTCGCGGGCGCTGCTGGTCGATCTTGCGCAGGCGAGGATGAGCACGCCGGAGGTCGATCTCGGCGGGCCGCCTGCGCGTGAGTTGCTCGCAGCCTTCGTCAGCGAGCTCGATCCCGGGCGCAGGGTGCTCTTCGCCGCGAGCGAGCTGGGCGGGGCGACGCCGGCCTTGCTCGCGGTCGAATACGGCGTCGACGAGCGGGCGGCGCGACGGGAGCTGGCGGGGCTGCGCCGGAGCTTCGCGGCCTATGCGGAGGCCTACGGGATTCCACCGGGGGAGCTCCTCCGGGCGGCGGCGCTCTGCGAGCGCCTGCCGAGGGCCGAGGAGGACGCGCTGTGGCGGGAGCTCGAGCGCCGCGCGGTCGTGACGGTGCCGGTCGGGCGGCGGCCCCACCCCTGGATCTGGCTGGTCATGGCCTCGCCTGCGCTGCTCTTGGCGCTCCTTCTCTTCGCGGTCGAGCTCTTCGCGGCCCGGCGAAGCTCATCGCCGAGTGGGCTCAGCGTGGCCGTGGAGGGGTCCAGGGCTGCGCTTGCGGCTGCGGCCGAGGAGCCGGAGCCGGAGCTGGAGCCGGAGCCGGAGCCGGAGCCGGAGCCGCAAGCGCTGGAGGTGTCGCCGAGCGAGCCTCCGACGCGGGTGGCGAAGCGGCGGCGAGGCGGCGGCGGGAGCCGTCGGCCGTCGAAGCTCGCCAAGCGCGAGGCGTTGGCCAAGGAGCGTGATCCGGGGCGGGTCATCGTCGAGCTCGAGATGCTCAAGGCGGTCAAAGGATCGATCGGCAGCAAGCCGGCGAGGGCCCTGGCGATAGCCGAGCAGCACGCCCGGGAATTCCCGCAATCGCAGCTCCGGGAGTCCCGCGACACGCTGCGGATCCAGGCGCTCTGCGCCCTCGGCAAGACCGTCCAGGCGCGGGCGCTAGCCTCGTCGATCCAGTCGGCCCACCCGTCGTCGAAGGTGAGCGAGGTGCTCCGGAAGCGATGTCCGGGGGCCTGAGTTGCGATGATCCTGCCCGTCTGAGAGATGGTCGCGGCGTCGCGGCTCGACCGGTCTGCGGGCGGAAGGGTCGGTCATTCAGAGGGAGCGCTGCGCCAGGTCTGCACCTCGGCCGGAGCGGAGGTCGACCGGCGTGACGGAGGCGAGCGGGGGGCAGAGGGCGAGCGAGGCTGCGGGGGGCGGGAGGCGTTCCCCGCGGTGGTAGGGTCGCGCCCGTGCGCGCACTTGCCCGAAGACCTCGCCGCCCCGTCTGTGATCGAGCCGCCCGACTTGGCGAGCGCCGGCCGAGCGGGCGTCGGGGTCGTGTCACGGTGTTGCGCTCCCGGCTCGGGGTCTTGGGCCTTGGTCTTTGCTTGGGTCTGGGTCCGGGATGGGGCTGTCAGGGGGACGAGTCGGCGCCGACGGGCGAATCTGCGGGCAGGCTGTCGGAGAAGACCGCTGAGGTGCTCCGCCCGCCCCCCCGTGAGCCGACGCCTGAGGAGGTGCTGGTCGCGGCCGAGCAGGCTCGCGAGGCGGGCCTCGCAGAGTTGATCCAGATCGTCGAGGGGGGGCCGGTGGGCCTCCGGGGGCGGGCGCTGCGGGGCCTTGGGCGCTCTGGCGCAGAGGCGGCCCGGAGCACGCTTGAGGCGGCCCTGGCGGGGCCGGGAGAGCGGGACCTGGCCGCCCATGCGTACGGTCTGCTCGGCGAGGTCGGTCGCGCCGCGCCGCTGGTCGCGGCGCTCTCGGGCGCGGACAAGGCGACCCTGCGGGCGCTCCTCGACGCCCTCTCGCGGGTCGCCGTCGCCGACGATCGCGAGCTGGTCTTGCCGCTGCTCAGCGGGGCTACGGGGGATGAAGATCCGGAGATCGCAGCGGCCGCGGGGCTGGCCCTTGGTCGGCTCGGACGCCGCGGGATCGAGCTCGATCCGGTCGCCTCGTCATCGCTGATCGTCGCCTCGTCACGCCCGGAGGCGGCGGTCCGCTATGCTGCGACCTATGCCCTCGCTCGCGGCGCATCGCCGACGCTCGAGGTGGTCCTGGCGCTCCGACGGCGCCTCGGCGATGAAGAGGGCGAGACCCGCGGGGAGGCGCTCTACGGGCTCGCAAAGCGCTGGGCTGCGGCGCCTGGCGCTCCCGGGGACAAGGCGAAGGCGGAGGAGGCGAAGGGCGCGACGCAGGGAGAGTCGCCTGCGATCGTCGACGGGGGGACCGAGCAGGAGATCGCCGACGAGATCGCGGGGCTGCTCCAGGATCCGGAGTGGTTGGTGGTGCTCGGGGCGATCCGGGCGGCGACCGGCGACGGGGCTCCGCCGAGCCTCCGAGCTCCGATCATCGCCCGTCTGGCGGGGGCCTGGGGGACGTTGCTCGACAGTGAGACTGTCGGCCCGGAGGTCCACCTGCTCGAGTCCGGCCTCGAGCGACTGCGACCTGTCGCCGCTGCGGCGGAGGTCCGGGCGTTCGCCGAGCGCATCGTCGCGGAGAGCTCGGCTCGACTGGCCGAGGGGGGCGAGCCCCCGGGATCGGGGATCGGCGTCGCCCTCAGCCGGGCCCATTGTCAGGCCTTGGCCCTGGCGCTCCGGGGCGGTGCGGCCGACTCAGGGCTGCGGAGCTGCGGCGGTCCGCTGACGCGGGGGAGCGCGATCCACCTCCGCCGCTCCCTGCTCGCCGAGGTCGCGGGGGAGGGGCTTGCCGGCGGGATCGAGACGCTCGAGGAGCTCGCGGGCGACGGCGACGCGCGGGTCCGCCTGGCCGCGCTGATCGCCGCCGGGGAGTCGGCGAAGAGGACGAAGGGGGGCGGCTCGGGGACGCGGCGGGCGACGGCGACGGACGATCGGCGAAGAAGGGCCTGTGCCCTCCTCTTGGCGGGTCTCGGGGATCCTTCGTCGGCGGTCGCTGGCGGCTCCGCTGGGCTGCTCGGCGAGCTGCTCTCCGCCTCGCCGAGCTTGCCTGGGCTCGATCGACCCGGGATCCTGCGTGCGCTCGTCGGCGGCCTCGCCTCGGGGGCGGGAGGAGATCCCGAGTTTGAGGCCGCCGTGCTCGGCGCGATCGTCGTTACGCTCGGTGGCGCCGAGGGGGGCAATGGGAGGGCCGAAGGCGTCGAAGAGGCGAAGGGGGAGGGGGGAACGCCGCGGGGGGTCGAGCTCGCCGCATCGCTCAGCGATCCGGAGCGGGCGACGCTCGTCGAACGCTGCGGGCAGGGCCTCGCTGGCCCGGCGTCGGTGCGCGGCTCCGCCGAGCGCTGCCTCGCGTCGCTCGGCGAGGCGATCCCAAGCGGAGCCGCGCCAGCTGCGGGACAAGAAGAGGGACAGGAGCAGGAGCGAGGACGAGAGCGGGGAGGAGCTGTCTCGGCGTCGAGCGCTGGCGAGGAGATCGAGCGACCGCCCTTCGATCCGCGCTCGCTCTCGGGCGCGAAGATCCGGTGGACTCTCGACACGACCCGTGGTGCGATCACGATCGCCCTCGATCCAAAGACCGCACCCTGGAACACGGCGGCGCTGGTCGGTCTCTCGGGCCAGGCGTTCTACGGCGGCGTGCTCTGGCATCGCGTCGTCCCTGGCTTTGTCGTCCAGGGCGGCGACCCGAGCGGGACCGGCTGGGGCGGCCCCGGCTTTAGCTCGCCTGGGGAGCCGAGCTGGCGCCCCTTCGGCCGGGGGGCGGTCGGGATCGCCGACGCCGGTCCGGACACCGGCGGCTCCCAGTTCTTCATCATGCAGGCCCGCGCCCCTCACCTGGAGGGCCGCTACACCTGGGTGGGGGAGGTGGTGGAGGGGATGGACGTGGTCGATCGCTTGACCTCGGATGACCGGGTGTTGTCGACGATCGTCGACACGAAGCCCCGTCCTGGGGCCGTCGCTCGGTCGCCCTAGCTGCCGCGCGACGGCCCGGCCCTGAGCTTTCACGTCGGATGAGCGAGCGACGAGCCAAGGCCGCAGCGGTTAGGCGGGATTTGCCGAGATTGCCGAGGTTCTGCGGGCCTTGGCGGGGTTTGGCGAGGGGGGAAGCGCGCAGCGGTGACGGCCAGCGATACCGACGCTTTTCGCGGTCTCTGTGGGGGCCAGCGCAACTCTGCGGCAATTGCCGGTGATACACTGCTGATGCCTTGCATACCGGAGGCGAGCACACCTGGAAGCGGGCTGCGACCACCTTGCCGGGTGGCGCTGACGAGTCGATCTCGGGTGAGCCGCCGAGCGACATGCTCGAGGCCGGCGCTCGGGTGGGTCGCTACATCGTCCGCAAGCCGATCGGCGTCGGCGGTATGGGGGTGGTGTACCTCGCCCACGACCCGGACCTCGATCGTCTCGTCGCCCTCAAGCTGCTCTTCCGCGAAGAGGGGGCAGAGAGCACCCAGGTGGCCCTCCTCAGCGAGGCCCAGGCGATCGCCCGTCTCTCGCATCCGAACGTCGTCGCGGTCTACGACGTCGGTTCCTTCCACGGGGGCTCCTTCATCGCCCTCGAGTACGTCCAGGGCGGGACCCTTCGCGAGTGGATCCACCAGGAGAGCCGGTCCTGGTCGCAGATCGTCCAGGCGTTGGTCTACGCCGGCCGCGGCCTCGCGGCTGCGCACGCGGCAGGGCTGGTCCACCGTGACTTCAAGCCGGACAACGTGCTCATCGGCGCCGACGGTCGGGTGCGGGTCGCCGACTTCGGCCTCGCGCGGCGGCTCGATGTCGGGCTCATGGAGGGCGGGTCCAGCATCGACGTCGAGGGGCGGACGATCCACGCCGGTCATTTCGCGGGGACCCCCGGCTATATGGCGCCGGAGCAGCTGCGTGTGGGGGACGTGGTCGACGCCCGCAGCGATCTCTTCGCCTTTTGCATCACCCTTTGGGAGGCGCTGGCCGGGAGTCGTCCCTTCGGCGGCGCGACCTTCACAGAGCATATCCAGCGGGTGCTCGGCGGCCAGCTCCAGCCCTTCCCGCGGGACGCCGGCGTCCCGCTCTCGGTGATCCAGGGGCTGCAGCGCGGCTTGGCCCTCGATCCCGCCGCTCGTTGGTCGTCGCTCGAAGAGCTCCTCAAGGTGCTCAGCGCCGCCCAGGGCGAGGACCTCGAGGAGTCCCTCTCGCTCGTCCGTCCCTTCGCGGAGGGAGAGGTTGAGGGCATGCCGAGCTCGCTCGGTCATCGCTACCGCCTGATCGAGCCCTTCGCCGGCGGTACGCTCGGACCCATCTATCGCGCGCGCGACCGCCTCGAGGGGCAGCTCGTCGCGATCAAGCGGATCTTCACGGCCCGCGAGGTGCGGACTGGAGAGGACGGGCAGAGCCCGCGCAGCTCGCTGGCCCGGGCGCTCCACCGCAGCCTCGCGCTGCGTCACCCGAACCTGGTCGGGATCCTCGACTTTGGCCTCGACGATCAGGGCGTCGCCTATTTTGTCCTCGATCTGGCCGATAGCGCGAGGCCGCTCCTGAGCGCCGCTGGGGAGTCGCCGCGGGCGATCCAGGTCCACCTTGTCGGTCAGCTCCTGCGGGCGCTTGTCTACCTCCATCGGCGCGGGCGTGTCGGCGTCAACCTCAACCATCAGAGCGTCGTCGTCGTCGGCGACCGGCTCCGCCTGATCGACACCGACTGGCTCGGCAGCGGCGCGCCGGGTGAGCTCGAGGAGACCCTCGGGGGAGCAGAGACCCCCTCGAAGGGGGGGCGCGGCGACGGGCTCCGCAGCGTCGCCGACGATCTCTACGCGGTCGGCGTGCTGATGGTCGCCCTCTTCGACGGCGCGGTGGATCTTCACGACGAGAGCCACAACGCGGCCTTGCTCTCGGCGGCGAGGGCCGGCGAGCTCGCGCGCAGCTCGTCGATCGAGGGCCCGCTCGCCGAGCTCCTCAGCCGACTCCTGGCCGATGATCCGCGTGAGCGGCCGAGCACGGCGGCGGAGCTGCTCGGGCTCCTCGCCGAGGCCAGCGGGGTGGAGCTGCCGCTGGAGACGGTGCACACTCGGGAGAGCTTTCTCCAGGGGGCCGGCCTCGTCGGCCGCGAGCAGGAGCTGGGGCGTCTGACCGAGGCGCTGCGGACCAGCGTCGGCGGCCACGGTCACGCCCTGGCGCTCGGCGGCGAGAGCGGGGTCGGAAAGACGCGCCTGCTCGAGGAGGTCCGGGCGCTCGGCCTGGTCCACGGCGCGGTGGTGCTCCACGGCTACGCGACCCGCGAGGGGGGCCGTCTCTTCGACGCTTGGCGGCCGCTCCTGCGATGGCTCGTGATCTCGAGCCCGCTCACCGATCTCGAGGCGTCGGTGCTGCGGATCGGCGTCCCTGACATCGACCTCCTGGTCGGGCGCTCGGTCCCCTCGGCGCCGGAGCTCGACGCGCGGGCGGCCCAGCTCCGCCTCTTTCAGGCGATCTTCAGCCTCCTCCGTCGGCAGACGCGGCCGCTGGTGCTCCTCCTCGAGGACCTGCACTGGGCCCGCGGCGAGAGCCTCGACCTCCTCGCCGCCTTGAGCTCGGAGCTCGACGGCCTTCGCCTCTTGATCGTCGGCTCGTACCGCGATGACGAGGCGCCCAGGCTCTTCGCCGAGACCCCAGGGGTCGAGCGTCGCCGCCTCGGTCGTCTTGATCGCGCTGGCGTCGAGGCGGTCGTCGCCGGGCTGGTCGGCGATGTCGGCCGTCGGCCGGACCTCATCGATCGTCTGCTGCAGGAGACCGAGGGCAACGCGCTCTTCATCGTCGAGGTGATGCGAGAGCTCGCCGAGGAGGCGGGCTCGATCGAGGCGATCGCGTCGATGCCCTTGCCCGCGTCGATCACCGCGGGAGGCGTGAAGAGGGTGCTCCAGCGCCGGCTCAGCCGGCTCAGCCAGCCAGCCCGGCGGATCCTCGAGGTCGCGGCGGTCAGCGGTCGAGACTTCGATCTGGAGCTGCTCGACGCGGTCGAGGTGATCCCGGATCGTGACGAGCGGATCGCCGAGGCAGAGCTGGGCGGGGTGGTCGAGCGGCACGGCAAGTGGCGCTTTTCCCACGAGAAGCTCCGTGAGAGCCTCTTCGGCGATCTCCGGGAGGCGCGACGGCGAGAGATCCACGCCAAGCTAGCCTCTGCGCTCGAGGCCCTGAGCGACAAGGATCGGACTGAGGAGCTGGCGTATCATTTCCGCGCGCTCGGGCGCGCTGACAAGGAGCTGATCTATGTCGCCCGCGCCGGCGAGCGGGTGGTCCGGGCCTCGCCGCGGGAGGGCGCGGTGCTCCTCGCCCGCGCGGTTGAGCTCGGTCAGGCGGCGGACGAGAGGCCGCTGAACATCGCCCGCTGGCAGCGGATGATCGCCGACGCCCACTATCTGTGCGGCGAGATGCCGACCGCGATCGAGGACGCGAGGGCGGCCCTCCACACCCTCGGCTACGGCTGGCCCCGGTCGACCCTTGGCTGGGCGGTGATGCTCTTGGGTCAGCTCTTCGTCCAGCTCGCCCACATCCTCCGGCGGCCGCGCGGGGCCGCCGGCGAGCGCGGAGATCGTCTGCGCGAGGCCGGCAAGAGCGCCGCGCGGGTGACCCAGATCTACGTCTACTCGTTTGACCAGCTACCTCTGCTCGCATCGTCGCTGCGGGCGGTCAACCTCGCCCAACGGGCTGGCTACACCGAGGCCCGCTCGATCGCCTTCCTCGCCTATGCCGCGGGCTTGATGGGCTCCGACAGGCTGGCCGAGCGCTACTTCGCCGAGGGCCACGAGGGAGCGGAGAGGTCCGACGATGTCAGCTCGCTTACCGACCTCGGGATCATGGAGGCTGTCTTTGCGACCAGCCGGGGTGAGTTCCCCCGGGCGCTCGAACTCGGGCGCGGCGCCCTCAAGGTCGCCCGCGACAGCGGCTTTGCCTTGGGGGTCGCCCAGGCCGAGGGGATCCTCGGCTGCGTCGCCTTCTACCGCGGCGATCTCCAGAGCTTCTTCAAGGCCTACAAGCGGGCGGTCGAGGCCCTCCACGGCTCCAAGAGCGGTCATCTCCGGGGGCTCACCTGGGGCATGTGCTGGGCGATGAGCGAGCTTGGCCGCGACGACGAGGCGATGGCTCGCTGCACCGAGATCCTCGCGGTCACGCCGCCTCACGAGAAGCTCCACCTGGCGATGCTCCACAGCCTTCGGGCTGTGCTCCTGACCCGCAAAGGGCGGCTGACCGAGGCGGTCGAGGCCGCCGACGAGACCATGCGTCACGCCGACGTCGGCTCGGTCCCCGGCAACACGCCGCTCATCCTCTCGGGCCCGGCAGAGGCCTACATCGCCGCGTGGGAGTCGAACCTCAGCGAGCCGAGCGTCGCCGCCCGCCTGCGCAAGAAGGCCCGCGCTCAGGTCCGGGCGATCCACCTCTGGGCCCGCCTCAACCCGATCGGCCGCCCGCTCGTCGACCTCCTCGGCGGACGGATCTCGCTCCTCGACGGTGATCCGACCAAGGCCCAGGCGGCCTGGAGCGCAGCGCTGAGCCAGGCAGAGGTCCTTGGCCTCGGCCTCTGGGAGGGGCAGGCCCACCTCTACCTCGCGCTCTACGGCGATCGCCGGCTCCGCGATCGTCATCGTTCGACCGCGGAGCACCTCCTCCGCCGCTGCGGCGCGAGCTTTCGCCTAGGCCCGGTCGGCAGCTACAACGCGCTGCTTTCGAGCACGCCAGAGTAGGCCGACGTAGATGCAGTCAAAGATGAAGATGGCGATAAAGAGGAAGTAGAAGAAGGAGTAGGGGGAGAGCGGCGAGTAGGCGACCGGCGAGAGCGGGTGGATCTTCGGGAAGAGGAAGATGCACTGGATCGACGCCAGCCCGGTGCCGATGAGCTTGCACCACGCCGCCCCCCAGCTGAGCCCGTGGAGGTCGCGGCGGGCGAAGTAGAAGAAGGGGAAGATGATGCTCATCACCAGGTTGATCGCGAAGGCGGCGATAAACCCGAGCGTGTCGTGGAAGGTGGTGACGAAGGTGTACTGCCCCCAAAATGCCAGGAGCAGGGTGACGATCACGAGCGGGTAGAACCACCGCTGAATCTCGGGGATCTTCTGTTCTTTCCGGCCGTATCGGAAGAGCTGGTAGAGGATCGCGACGTCGAGGAGGAACCACGCCCGGTCGACCCATTTCCAGAAGAAGACCGGGTCCGGGAGGATCCAGGAGTCCATGAACTCCCAGGTGAAGTTGAGGCAGATCGGCAGCAACGGGATCGCGTAGGTCTTGTCCTTAAAACCCTTACGGATCACCAGGATGTAGGCGACCAACCAGAGAGCGTAGCCGATGGCGCCGATCAGGTTGTAGGGGGCGAGCAGGTTGAAGGGCTCGCCCTGGTCGAGCTGGTAGACCGGGAAGGTCCCGACCGGGACGAGCGAGGCGATCGTCCCGATCACGCCTCGCCGTCCTCGCTGCCCTTGTCCTTGTCCTTGTCCTTGCCCTTGTCCTTGCCCTTGTCCTTGTCGTCGCCGTTGATCCAGCGGCCGAGGCGCTCCCAGACGCTGGGCTCGACCTCATCGGGGAGGCCCCAATAGGTCTTGAGGCTGTCGGGGATCGTGAAGTTGGTCCGTTTGCCGCCGCGATCGGCGTTGATCCAGAATTGGATAAACGCCAGGGACAGGCCGCGCAGGAGGCGATGGCGATGGGCCTCCGCGTCGATCAGGCTGGCGATCCGGCCGCCTACCGAGGTGGCGATCGCGACCAGCTTGTCTTCGAG
>Ga0316189_10002710_pt1 | contig 17291 bp, 23 predicted proteins | sample LowCovwburrow_MG_FD_204930 | JGI IMG/M metagenome (GOLD analysis project Ga0316189, IMG submission 204930) | Coastal sediment microbial communities from Maine, United States - Lowes Cove worm burrow | ecosystem: Environmental > Aquatic > Marine > Coastal > Sediment | place: USA: Maine...
AACGAAGCGATAACAGTTAATGGTGTAGCTTTTACAGTGCAGGTTGCCGCGGATATCTCAGGATACGATGTCAGTGGGCCTTTGCTGTACGATTTCAGCCTCGAAATGATCGAGGTGATCTGACATGCCTAGAGGGCTGCACGTTGACTCGATCGCCGAATTAGAAACAGATGGTCAGTATCTGTTCCATTTAATTGAATTTGAATTTGACGCCGGCACAGAGAGATTCACCGACGCCCACAAGGATATCGTTTTCAATTCCAATACTTATTTGGCAGACGCCAGGTTCAAAAGTTTCGGTGACGTTGTAGAAACCCAGAGTTTGGAGTTGAGTTCTATGCGCTTCACTGTTTCAGGGGTAGACCAAACTGCGCTTGCCGCCGCCTTGCTGAATGATACCGTCAACAGAAAGGTCAATCTCTATCAAGGGTTGTTGGATACGAGCAATTACACTGTGATCAACACACCTACCATCATTTATTCTGGGCGCATAAAGTCACATGAGTTCAAGGAGACCCCAGGCGGTACTGCCTCGTTAACCTGGAATACCGCTTCAGTGCTGGCAGATTTCGATAGGACGGCAGGCCGCCGGTCGAACCACCAGGACCAAGAGTCTTATATCGCTATCCGCGGATTAACCGGCCCTGACTACGGTTTTGAATTCGCTCATCAGATCACACCTGACCTGCGGTGGGGGAGGCCTTGATGGAATTTGATATAGTAGAAATTTCCCCGAAGGCTGCTGCCAAATATATCGCAGAGTCGAAAGAATATCGGAACATGATGATCGATGGCAGCCCTGAGCCTGAACAATTCACCTTGCCGGATATACCTTGCTACGGGGCGTTCTCGAAAGGTGAAATGATTGCTGTATACGCTATGGTGCCTCATAAGCAAGGTTACCGAGTGCATTTCCAGATAACAGAGGATTTTAGGCAGCAGGCGACAGAGATCGCCGAGCAGTTTATCGGGATCCACCCAGCTACCTTGTACGCGCGCGTGCCTACCCAATTAAGGACTTACATAAATTTCTGCAAAAAACTAGGCTTCCGGGAGTACGCCATAGCCAGAAATGCCTATACTGTCGGCGGAGAAAAGCGAAGCTGGCAGAAGTTGGTGAGGTTCTGATATGGGTATAGATTTCGTCGATGATCTTATCGATGACGTAGTCGACTTTGTCGAGGATGTCATCGATGACGTAGTCGACTTTGTAGGGGACGGCCTGCAGTCTCTGTTTGATATTGATATCGATATACCGGAACCGGAGAAAGCACAGGAGGGTGTGCTGGTTACCAAAGTTGGCGCGGTAGAGCATCTGCCGCTAATCTGCGGCACTCGGAGGGTAGGCGGCACTTTAATTTTCGCTGAAGTTACAGGCACGGATAACGAATATCTGTGGCTTGTGTATGCGCTGGCGGACGCGGATGTACCTGTAAATAAAATACCCAGCGACCCTACCGACGGCTATATTTTAGTTAATGGTTTACCGCTAAACGACCCTAAGTACCTCGGGTTGAATTTGCGAGAGACCACGACAGGAGGCCATACCACACAGCCTTTTCCATTCATGCAGGGGACCACTACTAACTGGACTTCGAACCATAAATTACTAGGCACGGCAGCTGTAGCGATTCGATTTAAATGGGATAAGGAGGCTTTTTCAGGGATACCCAAGGTAACTTTCCCTGTTGTGGGTACTGAGTTGCTAGACCTTGATGTCTTACCCACTGAAACCCGGCGCGCCAGCAACAACCCCGCCGAGTTTCTATTCGAGTACCTGACCAACGACATAGTAGGCAAGGGCCTTAGCAAAGTTGATGGCGTTGATATCGACCTGCAATCGTTCAAAGACGCCCGAGACTATTGCAATGATTCGGTAACCTCGTACTCAGGTGGACCCAGCCACACCCGTATGACTTGTGATTTAGTTATCGACCCTGCCCGGAAGGTGTCGGAAAATATCACTACTATCCTGCAAACATGCCGCGGCTCACTGCCCTTGATAAACGGCGTGTTCCACCTCGTTATAGAGAAACACTACACGCCGGCCGATTACGGCAGAGCAAGCTATTTTGATTTCAATATCGACAACGTGATCGGCGGCTGGTCGTTTAAAGCCGGCGACGTTAATGCGCGATATAACAGGGTCAAAGTCACTTTCCCCAATGAGGATCTAGATTACAAATCTGATTTTGTTGCAGTGGAATCCTCAACTTTTCGAGCGCAGGACGGCAGGCTGTTGGAGAAAGCCGTTTCTCTGGCAGGTACCACGAATGTTTATCGAGCGATCGACACTGCCTCTGTATTCTTGCGCCGATCGCGCCAGCAAATTTTAACCTCATTTGTGGCCATACCAGAGGCCAGGCAAGTAACTGTCGGAGAAATAGTCACCGTTACCCACCCTACGCCTGGCTGGACAGCCAAGCAGTTCCGTGTAACGCGAATGACATTGCTGCGTTCTGGCAACTGTTCGGTTACATTGTCAGAGCACGAAGAAACTGTTTATGATTTGTCGGTGCCGAATGAGGCTAATACTGCTCCAGACACCAATCTACCTGACCCGAGTTCGGTGCCTACGTTGACAGGTTTGACATTGGTCAGTGATGAAACTGTTTTGAAAATCGCCGCTGACGGCACGCTAGTCCCGCAAATCCATGTCTCATGGGCGATACCTTCGAATATTTTTGTCAATGGTTACGACGTTGAATTTAAGCTATCTGCTGACAGTATGTGGCAGGCAGCAGGCTCACCGAACTCTTTAAACACTGACGAGTTGTTTATACCGAATGTGATCGAGTCTTCAAATTACGATGTTCGGGTAAGAGCGCGGAATTCTGGCGGGTTTTCTGGGGCTTGGGCGACTGTTTCTAACCACACGGTTATCGGTAAGACTTCGAAGCCTACGGATATTCCATGGTTCCAGATAGAGGGTCAGCGGGTCAGTTGGGGAGTTGTATCCGACAGAGATTTGGCAGGGTATCAGATAAGGTTTCAATTCGGCAACAACCCTTCATGGGGGGACGCGGCCAATGTCAACAAAGGCCTGCTAACAGAAACGCCTTATGTGCTGCCGATAAGCTTGTCAGGCCCAGTAACGCTGATGATAAAAGCAGTTGACACCTCGAAGCTTGAAAGTGAAAACGCTGCGGTAATCATAACTGATTTCGGTGACCCCGTGGTCTCTAACGTACTGCTGTCAATCGATGACCATGCGGGCGGGTTCCCTGGGACCCTGACCAATGCCACTGTAGAAGGCGGATCGGGGGATTTTGTATCTGATAGCCAGACACCCTTGATGTGGGCAAATAGCCTGCAAAATATGTGGGTAAACGATAATGCTCTGCAGTGGGCCACTGTGCAATATAGCGAATCCATGTATGAGCGCACTCTAACCCCTGCTTCGGTGGCGGCAGGGTCTGAGATGGTTATTACCCGCACGATAGCTGCTGAGAAACATACCATAGAGTATCGTCCGCAGGCGCCTGATGGCATGTGGGCCGGCGATCTGGCATTAACGTGGTCTGGCGATTCCAACGATATGTGGGCAAGCCCCTCGGATTATCAACAGTGGCCTGGCAGATTGGCCGTATTGAAGCAGCCTTATGATTTTAGGTTTACTTTAGGCCAAGGTGAAGTTGAAGGCCGGATAAGTGTGTTATCATTTGACATCGATGTACCAGATATAAACGAAAGTTTGGGTGATGTCTCTATATTATCGGGCGGCACTAGGTTGAGCTTGACAAAAACTTTCGATACGATAAAAGTAGTTAATCTAACGCTGCAAGATGGCGGCGGCAGCGCTAGAACGGTTCGCGTAATAGATAAGTCTATTAGCGGGCCATTAGTCCAATGTTTCGATTCATCAGGTGTAGCTACCGCAGGCGAAGTAGACGCAATTATCCAAGGATACTGACATGACAGCACTACCAGCAAAGACAGATTTCACCGGCCCAACTGTAACCGAGGGGCAATTTAAAACAGCGCTTGAAGATTTACGAGATTTCTTATCCGAGACAATCGGCGATGTTGGCGGCGATGGTCAGTGGAATGTTGGTGCTACGCCTACCTTCGTAAGCACTGTCTCGTTTACTTTAGTAGGAGATGTGACAGCGGAGTACCAGCCTGGGCGGCGGATCAGGTGTACAGATGCATCCACACTGTACGGCGTGATCGTTGACAGTGCCTTTACATCATTGACTACAGTCACAGTAGCTTTGGATAGCGGGGTGTTGTCTGGAAGCTTAACAGCCGTTTCTGTAGGCATCATTACGCCTACAAATAGTTCGCTGCCTACTCCTGTAAAAACCACGGTCTTAACGTCTACTGATGCGGCATGGACGCCTGCAGTAGGTGCCAAGGCTATAAAATTCACCGCCGTAGGCGGTGGCGGTGGCGGTGGCGGGGTCGATGGTCAAGGCAGCGGTACGGCTGGTGGCGGTAGCGGTGGCGGTGGCGGTGGCGCCTGTATCTACACTACAGATACAATTGATCCAACTTACAATATTACGATCGGCGCGGCTGGCGCGGCTGGCGCGGCGGCGGCTGGCGACGGAGGTAACGGCGGCAGCACTACTGTAGTCGGGAGTGTCGGCCCTGGAACTAATGTTAACTTGACAGCTAATGGAGGTAGTGGGGGGTCAGGCAATACGGCAAGTGCAAGTAGCGGCAGCCGTGAAGGAGGTAACGGCGGGACGAGCTCAGGCGGCGATTTAAATATCAGTGGCGAGCACGGCACTATGGCTATTACCTTGCAAGGTGCAGTCTCAGCCGGGGTCGTATCTGTCGGTAACGGCGGGGGGTCTATCTTTGGCGGGCGGGGCAAAGGTGATAATAACGGTGTAGGCGAAGACGGAACCGCCCCTGGCGGCGGCGGCGGCGGAGCCGGAGAAGAGCAGGCTACTACAAACAATGCCGGAGGCGCGGGTGCGGCTGGTGTAGTGATTATAGAGGAGTTTTTTTAATCCTAGTTTTTTTTTTTTTTTTTTTTTTTTTTTTTTTTGTTAAAAAACAATCCTTCTACACTGCTCGAAAAAAACACTGCTATGACCAGCATCGAATTCGCCGGTCGGTGTGACCATGTAATCCAGCTTATGCAACATTTCATGGCGTGTGTGTGTCCCGGGGCCTGTTAAATCACTTATATCGACTCTGGCATAGCTGTCGTCAAAAATAATCCATCCGCCGAATCCTTCAGGCAATTGTTCAGGAGTTGTGTATTCGATAATTAGAGGGGAGGAACTAATATCGATGATGACTCCGGCACATTCCTGCACATCTATCCACCACTGTTCAATCTTCGGTAGTTGACTTCCTTTCGGCCACGGGACTCCTGTCGAACCGCCCCAGGTGTAACTCAGGATAAACCGCTCCGACTGCTCAGTAATATTTCCAGACCATTCCACTATCGGCTCGTACTCATCCTCAACCCCGCACCCAGCCAATCCCGCCGCCAAAACCAAAACTATTAATTTAATATTCATACCTACAACCTTACGAATCCCAATTAATTTGTCAACAAGTTGAACTAATTGCCGCCTACAACAAAATAAAGTAAACTCAGCCCGAAGCAAGACCTAAAGGCCAGTGCATGATCATTCTAACTAGACAAAACGACAGCAAGAAAGGCACGCACGGCACTTTCCGCCTTCAAGGCCAGGAATTTCACAGCCTCGAGCGCAGATGGGAAGACAACAAACCTTTCGAATCCTGTGTACCTCCCGGCGAATACGTTCTGATTCCGTACGCCTCTGCTAAATACGGCGAATGCTTCGTGATGGTCAACCCTGAACTGAATGTTTACTACCGAAAAGACTCTCCCGGCAGGCCTGAAAATGGCCGCTACATGTGCCTGTTTGTCCATAGAGGCAATGAGGTCGAGAACTTCGTAGGCTGTGTCGGTGCCAGTCATGCCTATGACGTTGATAACGACAGGCTGTTATCCAGCACTACAACTGCCTGTAAAGAGGCGAACGAGCTTGTACACGCGGAAGGGTCGTACCGACTACTAATTCAGCGAGGCTAACGAATGAACGCTCACCACTTATCACGTAAATTTCTTCTGGCTTCTGCCATCATACTTGTTTCCAGTGTCGCGCTGTTCACTAAAAATATCGGGGGCGGCGAATGGGTGGCCATAGCGACCTTGGCATTGAGCTCCTACGGCGTGGCCGATGTCACCCATCAGGTTCTTGATAAGAGGGCGGCATGAGAGCCTGGGCCATACTGGCTATCATAACGGCGCTTAGCGGTGGATTTTGGGCCTACACTCATCTTATTGCTAGCCACGCTGCTGACCTGCAAGCTTCTGCTGATAGAGCCGCCAATTTGGAGGCCGCTAACCAAAGCTATATTGAAGCGTTGGCGCAAAAGAACCAGGACATCAAATTCAAAGCTCAGCAACTGATCAAGGCTGCTGAGGCGCATCGACGCATCGACCGTACTGTCAGCACCCTAAAAACCCAACTGGAGGAAGCCAGTGAAGATTACCAAATATGCGCTGCTATGGCCGTGCCTGACGTTGTCCTTAACAGCGTGCTCGATATTCTCAGTGAAACCGGTTCCGGTCGAACCTTTGGTGAAGATCCAACGAGTTTGCCCGGCAGCATTGTTATACCAGCCGACATCAGCGCTGTTATGGCAAGGGATGACGAATCAGGAGTTGAGGCAGGAGTTGATTAGCTCGCTGGCTAAAGCTAACTCTGATAAGCTGGCAATAGGACAATATTGTGAGGAAATTCAAAAGTGAGAGAGTTTGCATCTAAAGTTCTAGGCCAGGTACTGGTTACTGGTGGACTGGCTTTCACAGGGGCAACGCTGGCCTTGATGCTGCAGATGCAGGCCTTTGAGGCCCGCTTAAAAGCGCTGGAAAAGTTAGAACACCCCGGGGAGTTTTACCGGGAGCTCCAAAACGATAGGATAAAAGGTATCAGGGACAGGTTGGACAGGTTAGACCGGTCCGAATAAAACTTTAATCACAGTACGAGGTAATAGATATGCCAGGCGGAAGAGGAACACCACTGCAACTTGCAGACGCGCTGAATTTTCCAAAGCACAAGCAGATTGCCAAGGCAATCAAAATGGCGATGGACAATAATGAGTATATTATACAGGCGTCTTTAGGTACGCTCGGAGCAGGGCTGGACAAATGCCAGCACGAAGACACCTTTATCGATGTCTGGTGCCATGCCCTTGAAACTCACAAAGTCGACTGGTCGGGGTATTAAAGTGCAAACCTTCGCAGACAGATTCAGCAAATTTGTAAGCACCCACAGCCTGGCTCTGGCCATAGGTTTTGTAGGTCTGTTCGCCTATGTGAATATGCATGTATGGGGCGACTCTGGGGGGTACATACACTTGCTCGGGGAACCCGTTTATGCCTACTCACTCGTCTGGATATGGATAGGCCTGATCGCTTTTATCAACGGTATTAACTATGTCTTCTGCGAAAATCAGAAGCACTCTATCTGGTTCGTCATTTCGGCCTGGTGGGCAGCGAACATCGGCATGACATCGATCTTAAACGCAATTAAAGAGCGCGGGATAGAAGAGTCCGGCGGTACGGTCGTGGTCAGCGCATTCGGCATAAGCACCGTTGAAATGCCTACTTTGATGTTTGATTTTATTGGCCAAGGAGCGCTGGACATTGCCGCCGCCCTAATAATCTGGTTTCTGGTCTCCCGAAAAATCCTGGCCACACCGGTTTGGTTATTGGTCTTTATCGGGTTTCTGGCAGCAAACATAGTGGGACACTTGGCGGGCACATGGCAACTGATGGCAGGAGTAGACAGCGATCTTGTGGCCCAATCCTACGAACCCTACATGTATTTAACTTTCACCGTTATGCTACTATTGCAGGCGATTGGGGCTGGGGTCGACGCGGGATTCAGGTGGGTCAGGTATGATGTGGATATATATAGGGACCTCCGCCCTGTTATTGAGCGGATTAATAATGACTATCTACATCTACCATAGAGTCCACGAGCGCTACCGCCGTGAAAAAGCAAAGAAAGATCGAGGGTAAGTATGCCTGCTACTGATACAACACCACAAACATTGGATGCCACTGGTTCAGTTGCTGGCGGTGATGGTATTTGGAGAAGTAATGATTTGCTTGGGTTAACTGGGTATAGTGGAGGAGATGCTGCGCTTAATTGGAGTTCCGATGATTTTCAAGACGGCGGAATTGTTACGTTAGCGACGGATGGAACGTATAACTTCGGAACAAAATCAAATGCTAAACCGCTTTATGCGATTGATTTTGAAGACGGCACGGCAAACCCTGTTGCGGAATGGAGTGTTAAACCAACCATTGCAGGAGTGAACGGTGAAAGCACAACAGCAGTATTAGCACCTAATGCCACAAAATCTTGGCGTTTCGATCATTCAGTTTCATCAGCAGCCGCAGGCCCGAATTTCGATGATGTTGATTTGGCTGATAGATGTTTTGCTTACATCCAAAGATATTACGATTTCGACATAACCGACCCTGCAACACACGGTGCAACTGGTTTTAATATCAAGCATTTCAGACGCTGGCCTCCTGGGATTACGTATATCGATTTGGTATATGGTTACGAAGGATCGGAAGAACCTGGCGGCAATGCGCGACTTGACGGCGAAAATTCAGCTACACCGACACAGTGGTTCCCGAGCGCTGTTTGGAGTCATGCGCAATGGTTGGTAGATCAGTTTATAGATACCCCTGGTACACTTGACGTAGCAGATGCGTGGGTAAAATGGAAAAGGGGTAGCAGTGTCTTTATCGATAAAACTGATTACAGCCTATTGACAACTACATATCCAAATAAAAGAACATTACTGTTCTTAGACCAGGTATCAAACGGTACTTCTGTCGGTGCAAAATATACCTACTATAATTTTGTATACATCGATAACACACCGAAGCGTGTAGTTGTAGCCGATACTAATGATATTACTACCGCTACAATTTCTGAGCCTTGCATAGCAACAAGCTGGTCATCAAATTCAATCACTTTTGTACTGCGGCAAGGCATTCACTTGAGTTTGCCAGGTAACTACTTAATTGTCATCGATGACGATGACACACAAATTGCAGCGGTGGCTTTATGAGCGCGCTATTTGATGGAGTTGCTGACTATTTAAAAGCTTCGATCACATCTAAAGCTCAAGATACAGGAGAGTGGACAGCGTTTCTATACTGGAAATCTCCCGCTACTGTCGATGATGGGTTTGTTATCGGCCTGAATAAAGATAATAATTTCGATCGGTCAGTAGGGGCGCTAATTCAGAATGGGAACTGGACATTAGGAATAAATATAGGCAGCGACAATGTAAGTGAAAGCTCGATAGCCGTTGCAGCAGATACATGGGTGAAAGTTGCAGTTGTCAAGCGTACCGGCGACGATCTAACTATTCACATAAACACGTTTGCAAACAGTTACAATGCTAGTGTTGTAACTCCCGGTTCCGATCTGCTTGAATGGATAAATATTGGTGCTAGAGACGATGGCAACAGCGCGGAATTGCCAACCGAAGGATCAGCGGCTTATGGTGCTTTTTGGCCCACAGCATTAAGTCAGTCAGATTTGGAGGAAATTCTCAACAGTGGAATAAATCCAAATGATTGCACAACAGCGCCAGCGCAGTATTGGAATTTAATTGCTGACGCGAATTCGGACAACGCCGCTACTAACTTAACGGAAGTCGGCGGCATTTCTTATGGCGCAGAAGACCCGTTAGCAGGTTTTGCAATCGATTCAGCGCCTGCCAGTATCACAAACCAGGTTGCCACGTCGTTTACAATCTCAGGCCCGGCAGCAAACCCAACTCCAGCCAACACAACTATTGAGGGAGTTGCTCCTGGCGGTGTTACAGGTTCAGATCCTTATGATCTACTTGGTATTACATTCCCCAGAACTTTTGCACGACAGTTCGATTCCGTAACCGGCGAAGCGTGGAATATTGTAGTTGGCGGGGAGAATGTCGACAGTGCTGCAATACCTTATTTGCCCCCGACCGGTTATGACTATATTGATCTAGTAAGCCCAGTCTACGCAGATAATAGCAGTTTGCTGTTTGGATATACTGGCGATGCCCCTGTGGCCGGTGACCAGCTTGTTGCGGCATGGGTCAGTAATCCAGAAAGTTTGACTTTGACACTCGTTGCAGACGGTACTTTTACTCTCGACGCAGCCCCAACACAAACAGCTACAATAACCCGGTACGTGGTCCAGGCTGACGGAACGGTCGGATCAGAATCAATTTTTACGATTCTAGTCGGTGGTAGTGGCGGTATAAAATTGCCTTCCGTGCGAACTCCTTTTAGACTACCCTTTAGAACTACGTCCAGGACAGCCTTCAAAGGCTAGGTGAGAACATTATGACTGATATATTCACAGATCAAACCACAGATTTTGACGGCTCTGGCAGCCCTGCCGCTATGGCGGCCACAGGTACCTTACAGGTGACTTTCTCTGGCACGACCAGCGGTGCGGCGGCTCTGCAACTCTGGGCCAGAACTGACGCCGCTGATTACGCGCCACTGCTGCCTGCTGATAAGTCCAATAAGCTGGGTATTTACGCTTTTGATCTAGGCATTGCCACCGACTACTATTTCACACTGAAAGGTGTGGTGGCCGGCGATTCGCTGGATGTGTCTGCAGTCGAAGTGTAGAATTCAGACAACAAACTGATTGGTGCATCTAATGCCAGTAACCATTCCAGCACAGCACACCAGTAGCCGTTTATTCAAGAGCAAAGTGTAAGATGAGTTTTTCCTATGCCGCTGGAGTAATAACACAAGCCAATGAAGCTGGAAAAAGCATAACGGCTGTCGCTGCTATTGCTGGAGGATTGCGTTTCACTGTACTTGCTAATGGCTATAGTGATGGTGATTTTGTGCTAATAACCGGAACAACAGACTACAATGGGGCGTGGACGATTTCTAATGTTGCCGCAGACGCGTTTGACGTTCTGTTGGATAATAATCTAAGCGGAATCCCATCATTCACCTCATCACAAACAGGAACGGCAGCAAGAGGCGATAAAGATTTAAGCGGATTTACAGGGCTTACAGGAGTAATCACTGAAGCAAGTGGCACGGGCACACCAACTGTGTATAGCCTCAGTGCTGTTGCATTACAGATGAATGGGGCATTGAGACATAACCCTGACGAGGAAGTTCTAATATTTGATTCTTCGTGTGATCCAGACGCAACCAACGCAATAATGTACATCAATGGCTATTATAAATATGGCAATGTTTTTGTAGCAGGCGCGGGACTAAAAAGAAGCAAAGCAACTGGATTGATATTTTATCAAGACCCAATTTGGAACACTAGATTCACTGGGTTTTGGAATGATAATGGTAAGGCGGGCATAAGAGTTGAAGGCTCGTTTGATGTGGACGGTGGGCGCATGGTGATGCCAACTGTATTAACATCAAACACAAGCGTGGATAAGTTAAGGTTCCACAATTGTGAATTCGATTGGGTTAATCCCGCCAATCAAGCGGTATTTTATGGTTCTGGCGTAGGTTCTGCATTTGACTGGGTTAACGTGTTAATGAAAGGACCGCGAGTTGAGATGAATTGCTCATCGCTAGACTTCGTATCTTTTGACGCATCCGTTGAGAATGCAGTTTCACCAGCCCTTACAGGCACAGCATTCAGCACTGGCACTGGAGTGCCATCCACTGACTTCCTAGAGATCACAAATTATACACCCGTTAATAATGATTTCGATCACTCTATCTGGGGTGGCGGCAGGAAGGTAAGGTACATAGATGCGACAGGTGATCTGATAATAGCAACTAACAATCCCGCTGCTAAGGCTAATAATAGAGGCTTGATCGAAGAGACACAGAGATACAAGCCAGTATTTGTTGATACAACTTTTACACCCGTTGAAAATATAAAATATCACATCACAGACGTTGATGATGCAAGTAGAGAGAACTGGACACTAACTGCACCATCGGTAAATTATGTTGATGACAGGATATATGCTGGAACATCCGATGTTAGTGGTGAAGGAACAGAACACCAGATAGTTACTAAGGTGTGTATACACACTTCCACCGCAGGCTCGCAGAATTTACCAAAATCACTAAGAACTAATAGTGATAGGTTGACAGTTGGCTATATAGGGTATAACTACAATGTGGGTGCTTTGCCGACTGTTAGGCTCGATGGCAGTGGGGTAAAGGTTGATACAAAAACGGTTCTTATTGATATGCTTATAACACAAACTGATCAAGCGATTGTAGATGCTTATGCTACGATTGATGATGCCTATGAATTATACGATAGCGCAAAATCATATTTATATACTAACTATGCGGGTGAAGCAGCTACCATAGTTGGCAGGACGGGCGCTCAGATAGATTTAGGGTCGGTTGATTTAATGGTTGACTCAGGCGCAGTAAGCCCCTTTGCTTTTGCCGCTGGCAATATAACTGTAAAATCTACCACATTCACAGGTGGCGCAACCGCAACTACAGGAATTGCCGTCTTCAATAACGGGGCAAAACCCGCCGGCGGTACTTTTAATTGCGATGTGCAATTAAACTCAGGGCAAGATCTAACAGATGTAACAATATTCGGAGACTTGTATATTAATACAGGTGCGGATTCAACGCTTAATTTTAATGATGTTACTGTAACTGGCATCATTTACAATGGTGACGTTGCACACACGCTAACCATTAACGCAACAGGGGGTTCAAGTTTAACCGCAGGTGATCCTGGCACTGGAAACGGACAAACAAGCATCGTTACCTCTGTGCCTATCACAATCACTGTTGTTGATGACAGCACTGGACTCCCAATTACTACTACTGATCCTCGTGTACTCGCGTATTTAACTTCTGACTATTCTACTGAAGTTATTAATACGGCAGCAAACGCTAGTGGCGTAGCATCTGCTGCATGGACAGGCGCGACTGGGGTTGATATAGAAGGGTGGGTTCGTGAAATGTCCCTTGACGGAATCGACTACACGCCCAGTTCATTCAGCGGAACCATACAAGCGGGTAGCGGGTTTTCTGCTACCGTACGACTTGAGCATATTTAACAGGAGACTAATAAAATGGCTTATTATGATATAGACGCGAGTCCAGCAACGGTAGTGCCGTTATGGCTTGCGCAATTCACTATCGCTGCGGATGGGGCGATTACTTATAATGCAGGGGCAGACACGTTTCATGTGTACTGGATTCACCGCTCGCTACAGGCAAAGGTCTACGACTTCGATGTAAGTGGCGATGATCTGGTCTCAATGGGGTCTCCAAACCCTTCATCCTCGGCGGCACTTGGTAAGATCATTACGCTGCGAGACCACACTACTAACTACGGGGTGAACTATACGGTTACTGACGAGGTGATGGAGTATCACTTCGGCGGCTCTGTTTCTCAGAACGGTGGCGATGACGAATACTACGGACTTTCGATCCTCGGTACAGTGGCAACACCCATGCCAATCAAAATCATTCAAAATGGCGCGAACCTTACCTCACATTGGGGTAACGGGAAGAACCAAACTGCCGCTAACATCCTTGCTAGAATTTGCATCAAGGGTAAGTCGGGTGGCTCACTGATCGATAACGGGATCATTGTTGCGAAGCTCGACACTTGGGGTTACACCTTTGCATTCTGGGAAACTCAATTAGGGCTTGGCGAGTCGGTTGCATCGCTATCGTCTGAGGGCGATCCTCAGAATGACAGTGTGGAAGGAACGGTAGCAGCTTACGGCATCTCGTTAAGCACAGGTTACAACCTGTTGTCTATTGACGGCGGCGCATCAAAACCGTTCATCGGTGAGTGGTCACGTTCACCGCAATCTAGCAATAAGCATCTTTACGAGTTCGGGAAGTCGCTCATTGTTGATGGCGCGGTGACTAGCTTACACGGTGTGCCAGCAGCAGAATGGACAAATCGACTGGTAGACGTGGCTGTGAATTCCGGCTCGGGCACCTGGGTCAACACTAACAACGAGGCGTTGTCTTGGGGCACAGGCGCTACAGCAGGCACAGGTACGCTTCTCGGCGTTGATAACAACACAGGTAGTTCCACGTCCCGATTGATTCTGCATCTCAACACTGGCGTTATCCCATCGTCTGGTGTAACGATCACGGGCGGCACTACTTCTGCCACCGCGGTACTTACAGCGGACTCGGTTGCTCTGCCCTCCCACCCACACCATCTTGGTCAGTACACGGGTGCGTGGATCGGCGCACAAGGCATGGGCTTGACAGCAGGCGAATTGACTGCGGCTGATTCCACCAAAGACCTCGATGGTCTTATCATCACGCCGCTGGATAGCCGAACTATTCAAGTGAATGTTGAGGTCGGCTTGTCTGGTGATGTGCCCCATGTGTTCTTAACGAAGAAAGACCCAGTGTTGGACGCACCACACTACGATATGTACACCACACTGGTTGCAGCGGGTAGTGGCGGCGGCACCGTCGATGTTGGGGCGGCTATCGCTTCAGATACTCCGAAGCAGGGTTGGCTTGGGGTCAAGCACGGCGCAGATACTTACTACACTTACTACGAGTACAGCGATTGGAACAGCCAGACGTTCACGCTCGTTGGCACTACTAGCAAAGCGATCTCGCTGAATGATGAAGCGGGATGGGCGTTCTTCTATGAACCGGCAATTGGTGGCGGCACAACCAAGAGCCTGGCACGCTCCTTCGTATTCAACGCAGGGTTTGATGTTCGTGGCTGGGCTAGACACGCTGACCCAGCTAAACAGATCGATGTGTGGCAGCCTCTCAATGCGAGTATAGCGGGTGACGCTACCTTGTCAGTTACTCTGATCGATGAAGCGTAGTAGGCATGTCCTATTCAGTAAACTGGGACACCCTTCGGGTCACTGTCCCAGTCTCTGATCTGACCCTGGTAGGTGGTGATAGATACACGCTGGATATAGGCGCGTTCCATAAGGAGTGCCGCCGTATCGAGTGGTCATCGACTGCAGGGGAGGGGCTGTGGTTTTATCTGCCGATCCTCAACCACTTTCCAACGCTGGTGCTATCAGGTATTCCCAAGACTAGGACTGTTCAAGTGGCGAACGGATTCACCTGGGAGATAGCCGCGAGCAACATAATCGTCACATTAACAGGGCCAGACAGCAATCTACTCGACACCTTTGTCCCGCAGAACGGTGTCTCACTGCTTGGCAACAACTCGATTGGTAAGCAGGATGTTAATACCGGCTCTGGAGTAACAGAACAAGACAAGATTGACATCATCAATGGCGTCACAAACAGCTCAATCATATCAAATATATCTAGCGCTATTGAATTCGTAATCAAGCTGATAAGAAATAAAAGGGTAACTAATCCAGTTACCGGTAAGCAGACGACGTATGACGATGACGGTTTAACAAAATTGGTCGAAGGTGATTTGTTTGAGGATGTGGCCGGAACAATTCCATACCAGGGCAATGGTGCTGACCGAGCCGAAAGGCTGGATGATGTTTAAATGCTAGTCGCGCGAGGCCTTGGATCGCCGGGCGGGTTGTTGGTTAGCAACGGTCTTGGCACCGTAACCGCGACCGTCATCCCTCCCGCTGAACATGAATTCATATTCAGAGTGGACTTGCAGTTGACTTTAGAATACATTCGGGATGTCTGTCTGCGCATAGCAGTGCCGGTAAGGCAGGCATTTATTAAAATTTCAACCGGGGCGGGCTATGGCATTTCCAATTAAAGTCGCAGTGGATATGGTATTGTTGCAAGTACACGATTCTGAGGCTGTTCTTTGCCAGAAGGCGGCGGACGATCTGCTATTAAAACAGGCTCAGGAAGTTGAGTTAGTCTTACCGGTGAAATATGCCGTCGATTTGGAGCTATTGTAATGTCTTTACCAGAAGCGAAATTATTTGTCGGTGCGGTGGGCGTCATATTTGAAGTGACGTTTAAAGACCAGGATGGCGCGGTCATTGATATCAGTTCTATGACAGCCAACACACTGACATTCCGGAAGAGTTCAGGGGCCGGTATGACTAAAACTGGCGTTCTGTCGACCGACGGCAGTGACGGTAAGCTCAGATACGTAACCATTGTAGACGATCTGAACGAAGCCGGCTGGTGGAAATTGCAAGGCGACATAACCCTGACCGGTTGGGATGGCCCTTCAAACATAGTAGAATTCGAAGTGTTTAAAAATCTCTAGGAGATGAAACCATGTTAGACGACATTAAAGATTCGATCGATCAGTTCCAACAAGCCAACGGTGAAGCGCTTTCCGAGCGCGACCTGATGGGTATCAACAAGATTCACTTTGAGTTGGAGTTGTTGAAGCGGGTGGAGGTTAAGCCTAAGAAGAAGTCTCGGGTTGTTGAGGATGGGGATTAGCCTGGCACTTATTAGTGCCAATACAATTTAAAGTCTTCCGGCTATTGTCGAATTTAGCTTGCTCTGCTGGACTATCGATTGTCATCGTATATCCGCAACACTTCGGCCAGCCGGTTTTCAAGGCCTCAGCGGGATCGATCTGTTTAGACTTCTTGCAGGTTCGACACCAGACTTTGCCTCGTTGAAGGCTGGGATGGGAGTTTGCTATTTCTTTGTACATGGCTTCACCCTCTCTGCCTCAGGAAGCTTCCGTTTCTCAAAATAGTCCATGAGGCAGGCAGCAAGGTCTTTTTTCTCCGGCGTGTCGTCCGGCGTTACACTGAACGCCAACCCAAGTAATTGCTCTGAGGCAGCCAGGCGGGCTTGTTTCCACAGTCCGGCCCATGCTTGGCGTAATTGGTCTAAAGCTTGGCTCATAACTCCACCACATTCGAAGCAGTGCCCTTATCAGACTCCCTGTGAGTAACCATAACAACCTGGCCATGCCCGAGCAAGGATCCAGACAACCGCATAGCATTTTCTTCACTCATCGACTCAGTAGGCTCATCCAGCACCACAATTGGGCAGGACGACCGCAAAGACTTAGCCAGCGCTAACCGTACCGATACACCGATAAAGCCGCGCTGGGCTCCGCTGGCGCTTGCGATAGGGGCAAATACTCCTTCCTCACAGAACATGAACCCTTCTTTATCCGATTTCATCAGTGAAGTGATACGGCCGTTGGTAGCCTGCATCAGGAAGCTGGACGCGATACTCAGGATATTTGACCAGATCGATGACAGGAAACGTGTGCGGGAATCCTTCAAGTATTGTATGAAGTCCTCCAGGAGTTTGCTTTTGTCCAACTTTTCGCGGAAGGCCAGTTCATTAGCAAGGTCTTGTTCGAGTTGCTTGATAGCCCGCTGCAGATCGCCTTTCTCAATCTCAGCATCGTGAAGGGCAGCGACTG
>Ga0316189_10002711_pt1 | contig 17291 bp, 13 predicted proteins | sample LowCovwburrow_MG_FD_204930 | JGI IMG/M metagenome (GOLD analysis project Ga0316189, IMG submission 204930) | Coastal sediment microbial communities from Maine, United States - Lowes Cove worm burrow | ecosystem: Environmental > Aquatic > Marine > Coastal > Sediment | place: USA: Maine...
TGATCACTGCAAATGGGCAGATCAGCAATGACCCCGTGATTCTTCGGCCCGTACGAACAAGTTGCTCCGGGGGGCAAGCCTTAATTGATGAAGACGCGAATTGAAACGGATTGGAGCGTTGAAGACCTTGAAACAGACTGCTGCCAAAGCCATACTGACTGTGGTCGGAAGTTACATGTACTTTCGAAATGCGCGCATAATTTTTCAGTTTCGACGCAAGATGGGCTACTGGCCGGATGTCTCAACACCTGCCAGATACAATGAAAAGCTTCTGTGGCGGAAATTATTCGACCACAATCCTCGTTTCACAAGGCTGAGCAATCGAGCCGCTGCGCAGGAATACCTTGTTGAGAAAGCCGGGCACCGGATGTCGTTCGCGCCTCGTATCTGGATGGGCGATGACATCCAGACAATGCCAGATGAAGTTTTCGAAGCTCCGACAGTGCTGAAGGCGCTTCATGGATCGGGGTGGAATGTATTCATTGAAGACGATCAGGTTGAGCGCAATGATATCAGGCAATTGGCAGAGAACTGGTTGGCCCGACGCTATGGGAAGGCACATCATGAATGGGCATATTTTGGAGTAAAACCTGGTCTGATCGCCGAAAAAATGCTGGTGAATGACGATGGTTCGCCGTTGATCGAGTACAAGTTTCATGCGTGCAACGGGAAAGTTTTGATGTGTTTTGTCATGACAAATCCCAAGAGAGCAGGTGCCCGGCATGCCATTTTTGACAGGAACGGCAACAGATTGGCGGCCAGGGCCGCAGTAGTCTATGAAAAGGATGAAGACGTGTTGCCGAGTGACTTTGAGTTGCCTGGCAGCTATTTTGATGCCCGCGAATGTGTTGAAAATGCCTCACAAGGTATCGATTACGCCAGGTACGACATCATGTCCGTAGACGCCGGGATTTTTGCAGGTGAGGTCACCATTTACTGTTGCGGAGGGTACGCCACCTACAACACAGAAGAAATAGAGAATCGATTGACCTCAGGCTGGAAACTCCAGGACAGCTGGTTTTTGACGGCTCCGCAAAAAGGTTGGAGATATTTCTACGCACGGGCATTGAAAGAGACCTTGGCTGAGGCTCCGCGCAATGCCTTGTCAAGTGCCCCCTGATCCGGATCACTGTCCTTCGGGTTTCATGTCTACCATCCTGAATGCTTGATCAAGAAAGCTGCCGGATTGTATGACATGTGTGCCGCTGGCAGGGGGTGTTCCCATATGGTGCCACAGATGAACCGCTTGCGTCGATGCGGGAAGCGCGTCCAATACATTGTCCACGCCGGTGTACAATTTGCCAGAGTCTCGCCAGCTGACCGGATAATATACGCTTGGCGGTTGTGCCCTGGATTCAAGATGATGCCTTCGGACAGAGTTGGTCAGTAGATGCGGACCATAAATGCCCCATCGGTAATCGCCGGCAGCCAGAGGAATCCCGGCGGCCTTTCTCAATTGCAGCCAGCTTCGATGCAGGGGCGGATACCAGAACGGTATCGGGTGTGACTGGGTTGTGAAGTCGCACAAAAAGTCGGTCAGCACACCTGGAGGCAGCCGCAACACCGCAGAGCCGATCAACTCCTCATCCTGCCATGCCATCATGTAGCCGTCGTAAGACGTCAGCGGTTTGAGGATGAAAACATCCGTATCAATCCACGGTCCAAGTTGATTTTCAAACAGAAGATAGCGAAAGCGGTTTGAAGACAGGGATGGGCTGCCGCTGTCGCGATGCCGAACAATTTCGGTTTGGGGCAATATGTCGCCTGCATCAGCGGTTTCGATTTCTGCTGGCAGGTTTTCCGGCCGGGAATAGCAGAACAACCGGACCTTGTGCCCGGCTCTGACCGCCGAAAGCAGACAAGCCAAATGAACCGGAGACAGTTTCGGGCCGATCCACAGGGTGTTCAGTTGAGTTTCGACCGTTTCCATCAGGTCGCCCAGTTCAGTTGGGAAATGAGGCCGTGATGCACAAGGCTTTGGGACGAAGCATATCGCGCTGAATGCTCGAACATGAAGGTTGCGCCAGCCGTTTCGCCCAGATTCTCGAAGTATTTCGCCTGTTGTTGATTGTTGTTCCAGTGATCCAGTTCAAGCAGGCGGTTTTTGTCGGTTAGTTCAGGGGCGTTGAGAAACTTGAAATGCAGCAGTGCACCGCGGACAGGCGAAATGTTTCTTATGATCGGGTCAACTTCGTGCGACGTTCGCATGCCGGCATCGGGCGTCCATCTCATGAAAGGAACCTTGTGAAGATACGGCAACATGTGGCTTGCGTCCGACTGGCTGAACATGGTGCGGGCTCTGGGCCCGCCTGCAATCGCCAGGGCTTTCCCGGGGAACAGTGATTTCAGAAATGACGGTTTACGGCCATATCCGGTTGCATCGAACATCGGTGATGCATCAATCATGCTCGTACCCGGCACATACTTGTGCTGTTCAGTTCTCCCGTCATCATACATATCCAGCATGAGGCATGGCATGGCGTCCAGTCCTGCCCGCTCAAGCAATCTGGCGAGGTCACCAAGCTTGTGTGTTTCGCACTGATCATAGACGAGTAGCTCATCAAGGTCGGCGACCACCAGCCATCTGCCTCTAAGGCAGCACAGGTCGACTGCTGCATTTATCCATCGGCTGCCGAATCCTGATGCCGAATAACTGCTCGCGGTGCTGAAGACGCCGCAGTCTGGTTGGGCCAGAGCCACCTCAAGCGAGCCATCGGTTGACCCGTTTGTCGATCAGCACAAATCCACTTACGCCCAAACTTCTGTAGTGATTGAGGAAGCCGTCAATTCTCTGAAATTCGTTCTTCATGACGGCGATGCAGGCAACGCCGCTGTCCAGTGCCGCTGGAAGATCATTCAATTTGCAGAGTTGCTGTGCGAAACGTCTGTTTCGACGCAAACTGGATTCAACCCGGGCAACAATTCGCGAGATGCGATGTATGTGGGTTGCAAAGTGGTGCTTCTTTGCCTGTTTGGGTAGGGTCATGTGATTGTGGAACCAAAGCGGCCAGATGTGAAAAGTTGATAGAACAGTGGCGCACAGGGTTGACCCAAAGACCCGTTGATTGCAACAGTCACCGATTACAGAGGGAACGGGCATGGGTTCAGTTGATCTTGCGAGGCAATCTGGTTCGATTGCAGCGAATAATCGGTGTTGCAAGATTGATGTCGTCATAATGGCGACATCTGACATTGAAGAATATGCAACAGAGACGCTTGCCGGCTGGCGATCATACTGCCTGGAGCAGGGTTATTCACTGACGCACTATGATGAGCAGGTTATTCCGGAACTGCACATAAACTGGTCCAAAATCGAACTTGCAAAACGGCATCTTCGGCAATCCGATTGTGACTGGATGGTGGTTGCCGATGCCGACACCTGGGTTTGCGACCGGTCCCGGCGGCTGGAGGAGTTCATCAATGATCAGCCCGGTACGGACATGGTGTTCTCGAGCGATGTCTGCGTACGCGCGGGGACATTGTTGCCGCTGAGTTTTCTTGGTGTCTGGGAGTGTCGCGCCTGGGTTTGCCCCAATGCGGGGTTTTTCGCAGTCCGGAACTCGCCCGAAGGCCAGATGTTCATGGACGAATGGATGGATCTGCCGTTCGGTGAGTTGGCACACCTGGCTGACAGGCCGCCCCGCGATCAATGGGTGTTGTGGAAAGGACTGTTCCGGAAATGGAGAAGCAGCCTCAGGCTTGATACAAAAAATGTCCTGCGTGTCATCGATGACTTTCACTGGTGGCAGATCAAGACATTTGGTGGAGCGCCGTTCATTGCTCATGACAAGCGGCTGACATTGCGCTTGAAGCGAAACCAGTCATAAATTTCTATACTGATGCTTCTTGTCTGGTGCGCGGTCGGGTTAACCCGACTGCGATGGAACAAATGACGACAATTGACACGGCCAGCGGCAAGGTGCTGTTCATTCATGTTCCAAAGACTGGCGGGACTACGATAACACGAGAACTGAGCCGCCATCATCCGGTCGACATGAGTACGAATGCGCCGTGGCCGGGCTACCAATGCACGCCGCAACATTTGCATGGCGCTCCATTGATCGCGATGTTTCAGTCTGAGGCGCTCGTCTATGCCTTCCTTGTTGTCAGGCATCCGGTTGACCGGGTCTGCTGCGAATACAATTGGCACCAGAGAAAGCGATCCATTAAGGTCCTGTCCACGCCCTGGTGGCGCCTGAAACTGCATCAGGCCCGAAAGTTGCCCTATCACGATGACAATCACCTGCGGCTGCAGCGTGAGTTTGTGTGCCTTGATGCGGAACTTTTCCGGTTGGAAGATAGTCTCGACAAAGTATTCCGTCGGTTAACTGAAGTGATCGGTGTCCGGTACTCGCATAACCCCGAGGCCCGCAAGGTGGCAGGCTCCCCACCACCATTCATTTCAAAAGCCGATCGAAACCTCAAAGGGTAAGCTTTATGACAACGATTTCTGATGCTTCGGATATTATGTGTAGCATTCCGGCAATTGATAAAACTCGATTATTCCTGTGTGCAAAGCCATGAGCAAACCAAAACCGCATTTCTACCGGTTTCCGACTGCGGGGCTGTTTGCTGACTACCGCACCTTGCCGCCAACGGAACTGAACGTGTTTCGCGCAGCACGCGCGTTTCTGGCGTTTGCCGATATGGACGCCGTGCGCATGGCAGGTTTGCTGGGGGCGGGGCCAATGCTGCCGGTCAACTTGATTCTGGAGGTTCTGCCATCCTGGAAAAAGTACAGCCGGATCGCAGAAGAGGCCTTTGGCACGACTGTGTTGGAGCAGCTTCGACAGTGCGTTCGGCTGGCCTTGAATGACGGCCCGTCACCCAAGGCCTATTACCTGGCTGGTATGGCGGAACATCATGGCGGGGCCGAGATCGATAATTATATCCACGACCAGTTTCATGAAACACTAATCGAATTTTGCCGGTATGCCGTGCAGCATCTTCACGGTGTTCAACGTGAGCTGGATGACAAAATGGTTTTTGAACAACACTGTCGTGAGTTTGACCTGCCGTGCATCGAAACTTTCTTGCGGGTTGAAGTAAACGGTAATGTCAGGCAAGTCACCGACCGCAGCTTGGATCGTGCGCGGCACGCGTCATCACTGTTTATCAAGCCGGCGAGAGGCAGCCAGGGCAAGAGTGCCGAGCGATGGGATAAATGTGGAACCGGTTATGGAGATACAAGCGGCACGTCCGTTTCAGATTTTGACGGATTGTTGAATCATCTGAGCCATCAGGCTGGCGCAATTGGCCGTGATTTACTGGTTCAGGAAGCCGCAGTTAATCCGTCCCGGGTCAGAGCATTTGGTGGCCGGGCGTTAAGTACCGTAAGGCTGGTCACCTTTCGCACCGCTGACGGTATCATACAGCCGATTCACGCAGGCACGCGCATTGCCTGCAATGACGATGCCGCTGTTGACAATTACCACGCCGGCGGGATTTATTTTCACGTTGACTATCGTACGGGCCTTATTGGGAAAGGCGCATTAGGCAACTTTTCCGATCAACCGGAATATTTCTCGAAAGCGCCAGCCTCAGACCATCAGTTGACCGGCAAAAGCGTTGAAGGTTGGAAACAACTTGAAAATCTAGCCGTGAATTTGCACGAAAAACTTACCTTTGACACCGTAGGCGGATGGGATGTTGCATTGACTGACAAGGGCCCGGTTGCCGTGGAATGCAACACGGTGCCTGGTATGTCGAGCAATCCACAGCGATACTATAAGGGTTTTTTGGGCACCGAGTACTCCAAAAAGCTGTGTAGTGAAATTGTGACCTTTTTGGATCAACTGGCACCGGCAGGGTCACGCTTTCGATTTCGAGTGCGAACATGACATCACAAGCTACTGTCAGTTGTGACATTTTGAAACCGGCGCTCATTCGGCGGTTCGGATTTTCGAGAGGGGGGTTCTGATGGCATTGCAGCCGGGCAGGTTGGTGAAGAGGTTTGGCAGCTTTGTGAGACGCAGGGCTGTGTTCAATCTTGCCTTGCTGGCGCGTCGGCGCAATCGGCATACGACCTACATTGCTGTTACCGGGTCTTCAACCAAGAGCACCACCTGTTCGTTACTGGCGCATATTTTGAAGTCGGAATCGCCAACGGCAACGCGCATTTTCGATAACACCATGCCGACGATTGCACCGTTTATTCGCGCGGTCTCCGCAGACCATGACTATGCCGTGATTGAGACCGGTATCGGGGCCCCGGATCGTATGCTCCATCTGGCAAAACTGATCCGGCCGCATGTTGCCATTGTTACAATGATTGGATTGGAGCATAAAAAAACCCTGAAGAGCACAAAGGTTGTTGCTGCTGAAAAAGGCCTGTTGGTTGAACAGTTGGCGCCGCAAGGCATTGCATTGCTGAATGCGGATGATGACATGACCGAAAGCATTGCCAGCCGGGCGAATGGCAAAGTCGTGACATTCGGACGTGACAAACCTGCCGATTATCGCGCAGTTGCAGTTTCCGCTATTTTGCCCGAATGCCTGTCATTGCAGATCAGGGGGCCGCAGTTTGATCTGGATCTGCATACTCAAATGGTTGGAGAGCATTTCTGGCTGCCGGTAACCGCGGCCGTTGCATGTGCATGCCATCTCGGCGTGCCGGCGCAAACGATCATACGTCAGGTTGCAAGTTTTGTTCCGCCTTTCGGGCGGTGTACACCTATGCAATTACCGGACAATCGCCTGATGGTGGTTGATACCGGCAAGGCGCCGCAGCATTCATTGCACCTGGCTTTCGAGATGGTGCGGACAGCTTCTGCCACCCATAAGAGAATTGTGCTTGGACAATTGTCTGATACAACTGGCGCCAGTCAAAACGCCTATAGGCGAGCTTATCGTCTTGCTCGCGAAGCAGCGGACGAAGTAATTTGCGTTGGCCAACATGCGCACCGGCACAATGCTTCTCACGATGATATTTCAAACGGCAGGGTCCGAGAGTTTCAAGACGTTCACGAAGTTGCCGACTACCTGCGCGATACCGCGGTGGCAGGTGAATTGATCTTGCTGAAGTCGAGTTCCAATTTGCATCTCGAACGCGCGGCGCTGGCCCAGAGTGAAACCGTCAACTGCTGGGAGCGCAACTGTGGAATTAGAGGCGAATGCACGATATGTGAGTTCTACAAACGCCCTCGTCAACAACCGAACATTGATCAGCTCGTATAATTCGTTGCGCAGGCGTTAGGCTGGCGGCAGATTTTTTTCGGCAGCGCCAATATAGACTGCGAGCAGCGCACCGTGTTCCGAATGAGAGAAATGCTGGGTGCCCTTTTTCAACCAGACCAGATCACCCGTCTTGTAGACATAACCGTCATTGTCCGTGAGTTCACCTTCAAGCACCAGGAATTCCTCGTCCTGCGTGTGCTCATGCGGGGTGGTCGTGGTGCCGGGCTGCATTCGGTAAACATGAAATCCGACGCCCAGCCGGTCATGGGAGTTGATTTGCAAGGCGCTTTCATGTGTCGACGGGCCGTTGTCCCCGCTGAACGGTTTGAATTCATCACTGTGAATGTTGACGACACGACGATCGACAGGCTGTATTTTTTGCATCTGCTGTTCTGTTCCGCTTGCAGTATTTACTCGATTGGGCGCAGTCGGCTATTCGGGCGCCAGCGTGGGTTTGCTGGGAGTAGCTTGCCGCAAAACCGGTGATGTTTGCAATCGGAATAGCAAATGCCGCCCGTCGCACACGGTTGGCACTCTGTTTTGGGACAATGTCAGGAATACTGGATCAGGATGATTTTTGCTGACAGGGACCAAAATCCATAAACCTGATTTTTTTTATAGTGTTAGAGGGAGTTTGTGAACTTGAAAGAGCCCCTTCTGGACTAGAAACACCTTGTGATGGACTCCACCGGGAGTTATTCTCATTGATGAATTTTTATTCCACTCATGCAATATGCATCTGTTTGCACCCGAGTGGGGGCTGAGGAAGTTGAACATGCTGGAGGGCACCTATCCGGTTGTCAGAGCGGGACCACCCGTTCCAAGCAATATCATCCAGCCCGGTGTTTTCTCAATGCCGCCGGGTACGGAACGCTATGTGGTGCAGGGTGCCGGTGCCGTGCTGATCCCGATGCAGCAGGGAGACAGGTTTACCGTCGTGAACGACGAAGGCGGCCAGGTCTGCGAAATCGTGGCCGCAGACACGAAGGGTAACATCGACGCTGCCGTGATCGGTAAAAAGCCCAACTCGGATGCTGCCGGACTGAAGGCACTGCTGACTGGAGCGGACCACTCCTTGCGTGGTCTGCGACTGGGGCTGGAAAGCCGAAACATCGATCTCGCCGGTGCCGGCGCAGTCAGCTTTTTCGATGCCCGGTCTCGCCACGGCGAGACGATCGAACTGGCCGTCCAGCGCGATGGCGTGGTCGTCATTGCTGCACCCGGCGGTGCAATGGACATGCAGGCGCAGGACACCTCGACGCCGCTTACCGTGATGGTGACCCGGGTCGTTGTGAAATCCCATGTGAAATTCGAGTTGCCCGATCCGCTGGCTGATCCGGTGCTGGATCTTCGTGTTCACACCAGTACAGCGAAAAGCTATTTTGTGAAGGCGGGTGACTATATTCAAATTCTCGATGTCGATGGCCGCCAGTGCACGGATTTCCAGTGCTTTTCGGCGCGCAAGCTCGACAAGGGAATAGAGCATGCGCTTGATGTGACCACCACGCGAACCCTGATGGGGCATGCCTATCCGATGCCCGGTCTGCACGCCAAATACTACGATCAGGACATGCTGCCGCTGGTCGAGGTGATACAGGATACCGTTGGCAGGCATGATGCCTTCGCGCTGGCCTGTGCCGCCAAATACTACGATGACATCGGCTATCCGGGACATGCAAATTGCTCCGACAATTTCAACGCGATACTGGCCGAGTACGGGGTCAGCGCACGCGCCGGATGGATGGCCATCAATTTCTTCTTCAACACCGGTCTTGATGACCATGGCGTCATGTTCAGCGACGAACCATGGTCGCGGCCTGGCGACTATGTGCTGTTACGGGCACTGACAGACCTGATTTGTGTGAGTTCTGCGTGCCCGGATGACACCACGCCTGCCAACGGATGGAACCTCACGGATATCCACGTACGCACCTATTCCGGCAAAGAGCAATTTCCCCGGGCAATTGCCATGCGCACGACACCAGATTCGGAACCGAAAATGACCAAGCAAACGGCCTTCCATTCCAGCTTCGAAAAGCTCACCCGCAATTTCGTCGAGTACAAGGGCTATTGGCTGGCCAACTGTTATTCAAAGGCTGGCCCGATTGATGAATACTGGGCATGCCGGGAAAAAGCGGTGGTGGTCGATCTGTCTCCATTACGTAAATTCGAGATCACCGGGCCGGACAGCGAAGCCCTGATGCAATATGCCCTGACGCGCAACATCGCCAAGCTGGCTGTTGGAGAGGTTGTTTATTCCGCCATGTGTTATGAGCACGGTGGCATGATCGACGACGGCACGCTTTTGCGCCTGGGCCGAGACAATTTCCGCTGGATCGGGGGCGATGATTACGGTGGCGTATGGTTGCGTGAAGTGGCCGACAAGCTGGATCTGAAAGTCAATATTCGCTCGTCGACCGACCAGATGCACAATGTCGCCGTTCAGGGCCCTGAAAGCCGCGACATACTGAAGAAGTTCGTCTGGACCCCGCCGCATCAGCCCGCGATTGGGGAACTCGAATGGTTTCGCTTTACGATCGGGCGGGTGGGCGACGATCAGGGCGTGCCGATTGTGGTATCACGAACCGGTTATACCGGTGAACTCGGCTATGAAATCTGGTGTCATCCCAAACATGCCGAAACGGTTTTCGACGCACTTTGGGCAGCGGGTGAACCACACGGCCTGACACCAATGGGGCTCGAGGCGCTGGACATGGTGCGCATTGAGGCCGGGCTGATCTTTGCCGGCAATGATTTCTCCGACCAGACCGATCCGTTTGAAGCAGGTATCGGCTTCACGGTTCCGCTGAAGAGCAAGACCGATGATTTCATCGGGCGCGATGCGCTGATCAGGCGCAAGGAAACCCCGTCACGCAAACTGGTCGGTCTGGACATAGACAGTTCGGTGGATGTCGGGCATGGCGATTGCGTGCATGTTGGCCGCGCCCAGATAGGCGAGATTACATCTTCCATGCGATCGCCGATGCTCAAGAAGAACATTGCACTGGCGCGTGTCGACATTGTGCATAGTGAAGTGGGCACCAGGGTTGAAGTCGGCAAGCTCGACGGTCAGCAGAAACGCTTGCCTGCCACCATCGTACCGTTCGCGCATTACGACCCCAGGAAAACACGGCCGCGATCGTAGGCGTTCCGGTCCACTCTATCGGTATTTACGATTGGTGCAGCCGGTGCCACGGGCAGGCAAGAGCGATAAATGCCGCTAAAGCGGTTTGTGTTTGATGTGAAACATTTGGGCTGCTTTAGTCTTGGTTCTGACGCGCTTTTTGGTCCTAAAACCGCTTCACACTTGTCGGAAAGCGCTTTAACCGGCGGCGGACACAGCTTGCTGTGTCCGCCTGGTCATTTCTAGTTCTCCAGGTAAGACTCTAGTGTGTCGTCCAGTGCGTCTTTCCATGGGGTGTGATGCGCCGGCGCCATGGTACCGGTTATCACCGATTTGTAGCTGTTGTCGCGGAACGTCATGATGTTCTTTTTCTTGTGCTTCTTCCACTGGAAGAAGGCTTCATTGGCACCATCGACATCGAAGCTCGGATAGTCGGTTTCCGCGATCAGTTCCTTGACGTAATCGCCCTGATAACGAATGCAGGCATAATCATCCTCATTGGCATCTTCGCGTGCGACACGGTCATCGACATCTGCCTGCATGGCGGCTTTGTCGGGTAGCGCGATGCGTCCCATGATGACGTCACGTGCCCACCAGGCCTGCGCGTCAAACATGTTGAAGGTGAACCACTGGTCCTGCATGCCGATATAGAACAGTGCGGGATTGTGGACGAAGGCAACGCCTTTATAAAGATCAGCCGTGGCCAGCCGGTTGGCCGTATGCAGTTTCAGGTCTTCTGCCATGAATGGGAAATGATGCCGGTAGCCGGTGCACAGGATAATGGCATCGACGTCCTTGGTGGTGCCGTCCTTGAATGTGCATGTATTGCCCTCGACCTTGGTCAGCAGGGGGACTTCGGACCAGTTGTCAGGCCAGTCGTAGCCCATGGCGGCGGTGCGGTGGCTGACGGTGATGGATTTGGCACCGTACTTCCAGCACTGGGACCCGATATCTTCGGCAGAATAGGATGTGCCGATGATTAGGAGGTCCTTGTCCTTGAATTCCACCGCATCGCGGAAGTCATGCGCGTGAAGCACCCGGCCATTGAAGCGGTCAAGGCCGTCGAATTCAGGCACGTTCGGTGTCGAGAAGTGGCCGCTGCAGCACACCACATTGTCGAATGTCTCGGTGGTGACCACGTCGTTTACGAGGTCGTGCGAGGTGACGTTGAACTTGTGGGTTGCTCCGTCCCATGCGACATGACGAACAGGCGTGCGGAACCTGATCCACTTGCGCACATCGGCCTTTTCCACCCGGCCCTGGATATAATCAAACAGGACCGCGCGTGGCGGGTATGAAGCGATCTGCTTGCCGAAATGTTCCTCGAAGGAATAGTCGGCAAATTCCAGACCTTCCTTGGGACCGTTCGACCACAGATAGCGATACATCGAACAGTGTACCGGTTCGCCATATTCATCCAGTCCGGTGCGCCATGTATAATTCCAGAGACCGCCCCAGTTGTCCTGCTTTTCGAAACAGACGATCTCGGGAATTTCGGCACCGGCCTTTGCGGCTGACTGAAACGCTCGCATCTGTGCCAGGCCCGACGGACCGGCACCAATAACGGCTACTCTTTTTGACATTGACTTGGCTCTCCTTAGTTTATGCCCAACTGTTTTTTACGTTCTGCTGCCCAGGCCTGGATAAGCCTGTCGGCGACAATGCCGATAACGGCAATACCGAGACCTGCAATGATACCGCGGCCGGAGTCCGCGGTCGGCAGGGCCCGGTAAATTTCCTGACCCAGGTCGGACGATCCGATCAGTGCCGTGATGGCGGTCATGGCCAGCGCCATCATGATGGTCTGGTTGATGCCGAGCATGATCTCGGGCAGCGCTATTGGCAGCTCGACTTTCCACAGGCGCTGGAACGGGGTGGTTCCATTGGCAATGGCCGCCTCGATGGTCACGTCCGGAATACGCTTGATCCCCAGATAAGTGTAGCGGACTGCCGGTACGGTGGCATACGCCAGGATGGCAATGACATTCGACAGATCGCCAACCTTCAGCAGCATGATGACCGGTATCAGATAGATGAATGACGGGAACGTCTGCAAGGTATCACACGTTGCCATGATGGCTCGGGCAGCGCGGTCTGACCGTGCAGCCCAGATGCCGATCGGTACACCAATGAGCACGCACAAGATGACTGCCGACGTCACGAGATAGAGTGTCAGAACACCTTGCTCCCAGTTGCCGGTGATCAGAATGACACTGGCGATCAGGCCTGTGGTCAGCAAGGTGGTGCGTATGCCGCCGAGCCGGTAGGCGGCAAGACCGACAACACCGATGACGGTGCTCCAGGGCAGCCACAGGAAAAAGTCGCGAAACGGGATCAGCATGTAAACGGTTATGAAATCACGCACCGGGCTGATGTAGTCATATGCATGTTTGGAAAACGCGCGCAGGGCGAAATCAATGCTGCGACCCAGGGTGAACGTGTAGGCTTTGGGGTACTTTTCCACCATCGGCAGAAACTGCGCCAGCAGGTAGGCGCCGATCGCGACACCCAGGAACAGCCACAGGTGTTTTTTTGCTCTCCAGCCCGTCTCGCGCAATGCCAGGTGGTCGGGCGCGCGGTTTGCATAGGCTTGCGTCATACGGTCGAGCACCACGGCCATCAGCACGATGGCCAGGCCCTGTTCAACCGCCGCGCCAAGGCGCAATTGCTGTAGCGAAAACAGCAATTTGTGGCCGAGCCCCTGAGCCCCGACCATGGAGGCAATCACCACCATTGCAAGGGTTTGCATGACAACCTGGTTCACACCCAGCATCAAGATGCGCTGGGAAGAGGGCAGTGTGACTTTCCACAGCAGTTGTCGCGGCGTACAACCCGACATCCGTCCGGATTCCTCAATATCGCTGGAGACAGTCTGAATGCCCAAAATGGTGCATCGCGCCATAGGCGGCATTGCAAAGATCACCGTCGCGATCATCGCCGGTACCTGACCTGCCCCGAACAACACGACCACCGGCACCAGGTACGCCATGTGGGGCGTTGCCTGCATGATGTCGAACATCGGCGATATCACCGCGGCTGCCCGTTTGGACCGGGTGACCCAAATGCCCAGGCCCAGGCCAATCAGCGCCGCGAAAGGTACCGCAACCACAACGATGGAGAACGTCTTCATGGAGTCTCGCCACAGGCCCATGACAGCCAGGTATCCAATGCATGCAGCAGAAAAGACAGCCAGTTTCCAGCCGCCGATCCAGTGTCCCAGGATTCCGGCGCCTGCAACCATGACGATCCAGGGAAGCGCGTCCAGTTTCTTGACGCCGAGTGCATCTAGAATTGTACGCGGCAGTTCGAAAAGCCCGGCCTGGAACAGCAGGTTGTCAGCCAGTGTGATTGTCCACACGGCCGCAACGGCCAGCAGGCATTGCCACAGCCCGAAACGCTTGTGCAGCAGACACAGGCCGATGACCGGGGCAAACGTCCAGAAGATCGCGGGAAACTGTTTGGCCTTGATGCCCCGGTACAAGATGTATTCTGCCCAATCGAGAGGCTGTTCGAGCAGCCAGGAAATGGATCGGGTGACCATCTTGAACTTGAGTGGACCGATGCCTGCGTCCTTGTCCAGCCAGGTGAAGAATTGTGTCACCCAGGTCTTGATGGGAACGATCCAGTCCTGCGGCCAGACTTTCAGAAAGTCGAGAACCAGGCTCAAAAGGATGGTGACACTGATCATGGCGACCATCTGCACCCGGAATGAAGTCACCCCGGGAATGCCGGACGGCGACGCCTTGTCGGTATCTGCCACCACAGCGTTCATACGATTTTCCCTTTGCCGAACAGGGCTTTCGTAATGCGTTCACGGTCCACGTGGCCCAGCAGGTATCCGTCCTTGTCGGTCACCGGAGTTGGCTTGTCGGACCCGATAACCTGTTCTGCAATCGTGCCGATTTTTGCACTTGCCAGAACACATGCGCCGGTCACTTTCCGGGGCGTTTTTGTCTTGGCTTTTTGCATGATGGCCGCCGCTGACACAATTCGGTCGCGCGGCGCATTTTGCGCGAAGGCCGCCACATAGTCGTCAGCCGGGTTCAGCACCATTTCTTCCGGTGTGCACAGCTGCACCATCTGCCCATCCTTCATGATGCCAATTCGGTCAGCCAGCTTGGTGGCTTCTTCAAAGTCGTGGGTGATGAACACAATGGTTTTCTTGAGCATTTGCTGAAGACGAATGAACTCATCCTGCATTTCTGCCCGAATAAGCGGATCGAGCGCGGAAAACGGTTCATCGAGAAACCAGATGTCCGGCTCCACCGCAAGCGAGCGGGCAATGCCGACACGTTGTTGCTGACCACCTGAAAGTTCACGTGGGAAGTAACTCTCCCTGCCGCCCAGTCCAACAAGTTCGATCATCTCCATGGCGCGCTTTTCGCGCTCCATCTGATCGAGGTTTTGCACTTCTAGCGGAAAGGCGACATTGGACAGGACGGTCCGGTGAGGCAGCAGACCAAAGCTCTGGAACACCATGCCCATCTTGTGCCGGCGGATCTCGATCAGTTCCTGCGGTGTGGCCTTGAGCAGGTCGCGTCCTTCATATTCAACTTCCCCGGTCGTCGGGTCGTTCAGCCGGGTTATGCAACGGATGATGGTCGATTTTCCGGATCCCGACAGCCCCATGATGATAAGAATTTCACCCTGATGGACGTCAAAGGAAACATCACGCACAGCACCGATGTAACCTTCCCGCGCAAGGTCACCCGCGGTCGGATTGCCATTGTGGCGCTGCATGAAACCGTCCGGGTCAGCCCCAAACACTTTCCAAATATTACGGCACCTGATTTGCGCGTCGATGGCCATTGTGTCCCCTTCAGCGGTTGCCCCACCGGATCGTCTTGTTATCGTTGCACATATGAAAAGGCCGGGCAAAAGATGTCTTCAGCCCGGCCTCGAAACGCTATTCGCACTTTGATGACGAACCTATTGCTGCCAGCCCGCAACAACGGCTGCATTGTCGGCAATCCACTTGTCGGCGGCGGCTTCCGGGGACAAGCCGTCAACATCGACCATCAGCGCTGCCGCTGCGATCTGGGCGTTGTTGAAGTCCACTTTCTGCAACACGCCCCAGGCCTTCGGATATTTTTCAGCAAGACCTTCCCAAGCAGCCTTTTTCAGCCAACCTGAATGCGGAGCGCCGCAGTCTCCGGTTGCATTCGGGTTTGGACCCCATGCCTTGTCTTCCATGCAGCCTTTTTCAGGCTTCGGGAAGTCGACGAAGCGACCTTTGAATTTGGACTCGATAAAATTGGGCGTCCAGTTGAACAGAACGATAGGCTCCTTGCGGTCGTAGGCAGACTGCAGTTCGGCCCACAAGGTCGCGGCCTGGCCGACATTGATTGCCTTGAAGTTCATCTGCAGGGCATCAATTCTCGCGGCATAATTCTTGCCCCAGTCAGCCGGTGGGCCAACGAAACGGCCTTTCGGTTTGGTCTCGGCTGTGGCAAAAATCTCGGCACACCCGTTCAGCCCTTCCCAGCTTTGAGCGGCAGGGCATTTTTCCAGTACGTAATCCGGGATCCACCATTCTTCACGTGTCAGTGCGGTGTGCGACCCGGCATCAACCATGCCGTCTTCGGCCACGGCCTTTTCAAAGGCTGACTTCATGGAGCCTTCCCAGGCTTCCACCTGGAAATGCATGTCACCATCGGCGATCGCCTTGAACTGCAACTGAGTGTCAGATGGCGAATACTCGACCGTGTAGCCCATTTTTTCCAGTGTCTTGCCAACAACAAACGACAGAACCAACTGGCTGGTCCAGTTGTTTTGCACCATGATAATCGGGTCGTCGGATTCAACTTCCGCATAGGCTGGAAGTGTAAACGCCAGACTGGCGGCAACAATGGCCGATGTGGCCAGCAGCTTTGTGATTCTCATTGTAATTTCTCCCGAATTTGCCTGGTGCGGACATGTTTGTGTGGATGGATTTCCGTCTGCTTGAACATCGCACCTGCCATACTATTGGACGAAAACTCAACCAAAGCAACCCAAAATGGAACCTATTGTGATCCAATTGTTGAAATTGGTCGAGTTTTGATGCCCGTTTCCGGTGTCGCCGCATCTTCCTGTGGGCGTGCCGGGGAACTTCTGGTCACGTGAACTGGTTTTCGAGAGTTTCCTGCCACAGCCGACAGGTTTTTTGATTGTGGATACCTGTCATTGAACACAGGCCTCTTCTGAACTGTCGTGGATTGGTATAGAATTGGTTGTCGCCAATCAGAACAGGATCAAATCGATGCCCAGGAAACTCACAGTGGCCTGTATACAGAATTGCGCCACGCCTGATGTCCGGCACAATATCGAGACAACCCTGCGACTGGCCGGTGCTGCCGCAGCCGATGGTGCCCGGCTGATCGTGACGCCTGAGTACTTTTCAGGTCTCGAAACCAGGGACGGACTTTTTCTTCCCGGCGCGTACGCGGAGGCAGATCACCCGGTGCTGCCGGCGTTTTCCGAGGCTGCCCGCAAGCTCGGTGTCTGGTTCCTGCTGGGTTCGATCGGTGTGCTAAACGATGATGGACGCATTTCCAATCGCTCTTACCTGATCAACGCAGCCGGCGAGTTGGTTGCGCAATACGACAAAATTCACATGTTTGACGTGGATCTCGATGGTGGATCGTATCGTGAGTCTGCAACCATTTCACCGGGACACCAGGCGATCGTGGCTGACACTCCCTGGGCGAGGATCGGGTTGTCGATCTGTTACGACTTGCGGTTTGCCGCCCTTTACCGGCAACTTGCCATGATGGGCGCCGAGGTGCTGGCAACACCTGCTGCATTTACAAAAGTCACAGGTGAGGCTCACTGGCATGTCCTGCAACGCGCCCGCGCAATAGAAAACGGTTGTTTTGTGATCGCGCCTTGCCAGTACGGTGGAATATCGGGGGGCGGTGAATGTTACGGTCATTCACTCATCATTGATCCATGGGGCAAGGTGTTGGCAGACGCCGGCGATGGCGAGGGAAACATTGTCGTGACGCTTGAC
>Ga0316189_10002712_pt1 | contig 17289 bp, 13 predicted proteins | sample LowCovwburrow_MG_FD_204930 | JGI IMG/M metagenome (GOLD analysis project Ga0316189, IMG submission 204930) | Coastal sediment microbial communities from Maine, United States - Lowes Cove worm burrow | ecosystem: Environmental > Aquatic > Marine > Coastal > Sediment | place: USA: Maine...
GCTTTGAGATCCCTTTTTTATCTAATAACCATAATCCTTTTTTACCCTCATCCTTGACTGACAAAATGTAATATGTATTATCTACACTAGACATTAAAAAATAATTTTCAAATTCATTAATAATGATTGGCGTATCAGTCTTTTTAACTTGATTATGTATAAAAAACTTAAAACCACTTTTCTCTTTTGCGCCATAAACAATTCCATTAGTTGTCCAACATGAAATAAATTGTAATCCCTTGTTTTGCGTAATAAAATGTCCTTCCTTGTTTTTCAATGCCGTTACTCTTAATTTAAGTTGTCCCATGTTTTCTCCCATAGAATAGCCAATTGAATTGTCATCGGGCGACCACCTTGGTTCAATGGCCCAATTGCCATCGGTTTCTGTTAATTGATTTAAGTTATTTCCATCTGTATCTATTATAAAAATTTCTGGTTCTTCACCATTTCTATACGAATAGAAGGCTATTTTTTCACCATCGTTTGAAAATTTTGGTGAAAAATCTCTTTGTCCAAAGGAATTATTAAATCCCAGGATTAATGCAGCTACAATTAGTGTTTTTTTCATAAGTTCTTAATGTTTATAATGAAAAACAAAACTATCTTATAGAGTACTTAAAAAAATGTTAAACACAAGTAATAAGCAGGTCGATTTATGAATTGAATGATTTTTTGTATTGTGAAGGTGTCGTTCCTTCAATTTTTAAAAAAGCACGATTAAAAGTAGTGATAGAATTAAAACCTGATTGCTTAGCAATGCCTTCTAAAGTATAAAAATCCATTTTAGAACTTAGAATGAGCCTTTTTGCTGTATCAACTCTAAACTCATTAATAAAATCTGTGAAATTTTTGTTATAATAATAATTGATTCCTTTAGAAAGATAATTGGAGTTTGTGCTAATCATTTTTGATAAAGAATTTAGTGATAAATTGGTATCTAAATATGCCTTGTTTTCTTTTACGAACGTATTGGCCTTTTTAGCTATCTCTTCTAATTCTTTTTTTGATTTTCCTTTACTTAACGCAAATACTTTTGGAATGCCAGTTTTATTAGTCAACGCAAACTGCGATATTAAAAACACTTGCGATGATATAAGTAAAATAATTATAGGATGATTTAAGCTAAAAGGGGCATAGAAATATCCCATTAATAACAATAGATATTTTAACAACCATATTATTAAGAACCCATATATCAAAATCAGCAACCATCTTAAATTATTTTTGTTGATTTTATTATTAACTAATTTAATATTTGGATTTAGATACATTAAGATAATAATTATATAGATTAATGGCTGAATTCTGAATAAAAGCAAATCATAAATAAAGTCAGTAACTAAAAACTTTCTAGCAACTATTATTTGAGAATCTATGTTATTATAAAATATTTTTAATAATTCTATTTTATCTTGAGAGGATAATAAATAATCATTTATTCTATAGATGGTATATGCGATGAAGGGTAAAAAATGAAATAAATCGTAGAAAGATTTTTTCTTATCAAGAATTTTTTTTGCAATTAAAAATATTAATGGCCATATTAAAAGCGTTAATGCTTCTCCCGTAAAAGTAAAATGTGGAACATATAAAATATATCGACTATGAACGATAATTTCATGTATTAAAAGGAAGTTTAAACAAATTAATAATAATAAAAAATACCTTGAAACAACATTATCTTTTAGGTATTTAACGGTACTTATTTCAAGGATTAGCAATTGTCCTAAAGCCATTAAACCAATAAAGCTATAGATTGTTATCATATTTCATGCTTAACTGAAGTTTGTTAATTTATAATTGTTTTTACAAAAATAGATGAAATATTTAAAGATGTCTGCATTTAAAGCCTCGGGATTAAGCGGTATTTCATAAATAATATTAATATTAGAAATTAAAAATAATCAAGCAAATAAGTATTATGTTAAATAGAATTTCAATTTCAAAATTGCTAACAACGTTTTTGCGTAAGTTAAGTTGGGTTTTTTTGCAAGGATTTTCCAAAGGAAAACAGACGTAACATAATTACAACTACCTTTGGTTAAGCGTTATATCGTATTATTATTATTTGTGTCTTGAGTTAATGGACTTCCGTCACTATTAACAATAAATAGCTCTAAATCCCAATTAATCATTACTAAACTCAATTTGTTTGCCATCAGGTGATTTATGATTTAGTGCGTGTTATCTTTGATTTTAATTATGAATTTGCGTTTTAAACAAATCGGATATAAATTTTTTATCCTCGTTTTTTAGCTTCAAGTTGTCTTCTATTAACTTTTTAATATCATTCAAATTCATATCCTTGTTCAAGGATGAAACAATTATTATTGATGATAAATAGGCCCCTAAAGATGAAGAATGAATTTGGTCATTATCATATAATTCTATAGTTGGATATTTATCCTTACTATATTGCCAAAATTTCCCAACAGGAATTAACAAAGCATTGTTTTCTTTGGCTGCTTTTAAGTAAGTTTTATTTATTAGCTCTTGTGCATTATTAGGGGCATTTTTCTTTGACCAAGTTAAAAATAGACCAATTCGTGAATCATATAGTCTGGTGTATTTACAAAACAAGTTTATACTTTTCAGAGTTTCATTAGGATAATTTAGGGGACGAGTACTTTGGTCTTGAAGTATAACGAAATCGTACTTTTCTTGAGCAATTAATTTTTTTGTTTGCAAACCTTTTCTGTGATTCCAATGATCATCTAATGTTGCGCCCTCTGCAGCTGACATTGTAGTTTCTATACGAACATTATATTGTTCACTAATTTCAGAAACTAATTTTGGTATGTTATTCTTAGCTGTAAAGCTATTCCCAACAAAAAGAACCTTTATTAGGGTATCATTTTGAGCTGAAACTTGATTAGTAATTACTAAAAATAATATAAAAAAATATTTTACTTTTTTACCCATTCAGTTATTATGTCTCTAAGGTGAATTTCTAAAGATGTCTTATTATTTTTCTTTTTAAGGAATACATTTGCTATTCTACTACCTCCACCTATTCCATCTCTGAACATAAGAAGATTTTCATCTACTACCATCATTTGTGTAGCGGGTTGGTTATTATATTCAACCAATATTTTTCCTTCTTTCCGAAATATCTTTAAAACATCTTTACTTAAGTTATAATATGCCCCAACTATAGCGTTAATTTCGGTTCGACCCAAATTTTTTGGTTTTGGAAATTCAAACCTTGAGTCTAAAATAGTATCATTTAATTGTAAGGATTTAATAATATTTATGTTCATCTCTCTAGGAGGAAAATGAGCTTCAGTTCTAAAAGGAATAGCTACATTTTTAATTATTCTATAATCATTAAAATATCTTAACATTTCTGCGGTACCTTGCGAAGTCTCTATAAATCGGCGTGTTTTCCTGATAAGCCAGGAAGAATCAGCAAAATATACTTCTTCCTTAATTCCTTCACTACTTGTATAATCAACTCTATGTAATGTTTCACTTTCCTCAATTATAGTTTCTACATAAAAAGTTTTGACACCTCTTGCATCAAGGTTAAGTAGATATGGGTAATCTTCACCTCCTTGACTAATATGTTCTTCCTGTGGTTGCAAATAAGGAGCAAATGCACCATCATTTTGCGTCCAAGAATAGTCACCGTTATTTGCAAAAATTAATTTCTTGCCATATTTTTTTTGATGTGATGGGGATTGGTAGTAACTCTTTCCACCAGTCTTTTTTAAACTAACATATTGATTAGACCTGAAAAGACTATCGTTTATAAAAATTAGCGTTACCCCATTTTCATTTTGAGATGTTATCCCTTTTAACGCATTTTTACCACCGTGAGCAATGAGTGATTTTTTAATAATATTGTCTGCTGTTAGAATTGATTTTTTATTAGCTGTTTCGCAACTATATAGAAAAGCAATAACTAAGCTTAAAAAAAATTCTTTTTTCATTATTAGTAAATTTTAATTGGATGCAAATAAAAGGAGTGACAAGACAAGAACTTAATGTATTTAAATTAGTTTTCAATCAAGTTATAACTTGAAACAAGTTAAAGGTTAATATTTTTTAAATATTGAGCTGGTGTTAGACTTGTAAATTTTTTAAAAGCCCTGTAAAAAGAAGGGCTAGAATTAAAGCCAACTTCACTTGAAAGAGATTCTAAAGTGTATTCTTCTACAAATTTTGTTGATATCATATTTTTAGCCTCTTCAATTCTATACTGATTTATATAATCCTGAAAGTTCAAATTTTTATTTTCATTAATAACTTGAGACAAATGATGTGAATTAATATCTATAAGATTTGATAGTTGCGACAATGATAATCTTTTTTCTAAATATGGTTTGCTTTGTATCATGAATTCGTCGAGCTTTGTTAAAATTTTTAAAGATTCTTCTATAGTTAAATTAGATGATTTATAAGTAGTTTTTTTTGGTAATAATGACGTATAAAATTGAGTATTCAAGCTAGAATATGAAATAATAATAATAAGTATAGAAAACTGCAAACTTGAAAACCCCCAATATATTTGATTGATGTCTGGGTAAAAAGAAGAAAATATATATAATCCAATGTTTAACATATAAAGAACAAAGTATCCAATAACAAAAAAACGAATCCAAAAAACGCCTTTTTTATCAAAAATACTTGTATCTCTTCCTTTTTTAAATAAATGTAATAGAGAAATCACTAAGTAAGTTATTGGATGCAATAACCATAAATCATTCCATGAAAAGGCAACATCTACTAATTGAGTGTTGAAATCCAGCATATAATAATACTTCTCCAGAAAAGCAATTTTCCATTCTCTATCATGAGCAATTTCAGTAAAAATATTTTCAATCAATTTAAAAAAGAAGACCACCAAGTGAAGAAAATCAATGCGATGGAATTTAAAATCTCGTTTAATATTTGATTTTACCAAAAAGAAAATAATGGGGCCTTTAATAAACGTAAACAACGATGCCCACCCAACAAAAAATGGGTATTGAAGAATTATTCTAGAATGAACAAAAGTATCATGTATTAAATCAAAAGAAAAAATTAAAAGTAAGGCTATTAGTAAGTATGACGAAACTAGTTTCTTAGATTCCTTAAAAAAATAAATAAGGGCTAATAAAAGGCATTGCCCTATACAAAAGAAACCTAAAATTGTTATCCAATCTAAAGTCATTTATATTTTTTAATCAGTTAAGGTTTTTTTGTATTCTGAAGGTGTATATCCAGTGTGTTGTTTAAAAATGGTGTTAAAGGATGATTTTGAATTAAAACCTACTTCATACATAATTTCAGAAATAGTTTCTCTTTCGTCTTTGGGGTTTTTCAAACGGAATTTAGCTTTTTCTATTCTATAATTATTTACAAAACTTATAAAGTTTTGATTGAAAAAATTGTTGATAAGATAAGACAAGTGTCTAGGTGAAAATTCTAATCTTTCTGCAAGCACATTCAGACTTAAATCTGGATCAGTAAAAGCCTGTTTTTCTTGCATATATTTTTCAATGTCATTGAGTTCAATTTTTTCGTTCTTTGAAGGAACAATGTCTACGTTTTCTTTTTTCTTTAATCGAAATATTTGTTCGTCAGATTCTGATATTCCTAAAAATATTTGAGGTTGTCTTAGTCCTTTATAATACATCCAATTAATAAGCAATAGCAGAGTAACATGAATTGATGAAATTCCATAAAATAAATCCATACTCCAAATGAGCTGATCAATTAAATCTAGAAATACAGTCAAACAGAAAAGAATAATAGTCCATTGCAGCCAAATCAGGTCTTTTAATGTCAAGGAAGACTGTGTTTCTTCCATTACCTTCCTGAAAAGCACTATTTCTCTTATTGATAGAGTTAAATATACTAACAAGCTAACATAAATATAAACTCCAATTGAACTGCACGATATAATATTAAAAGTTGTGAAAATTATTAATAGTATTACTAAAACGAAATGGTACAAATGGGTCACTTTGAATTTAAAATACTTATAAATCAATGATTTAGTATATAAAAAAAATAAGGGTCCATAGACGAATCCATAAATACAAAATGATGTTTGAATAAAATTAGATGCAAGCCCAAATCTCTCGCTTATTAAAGCTGCAAATTGAACCCCTACGGTAATTATAAATAATGATAAATATCTATTGCTTATTTTTTTAGGACTATTGTCTGTAATCAAGATCAAAGCAAATACAATGTTTTGAAAAATTATAATTATTGGAATAATATCTGTTAAATATATTTGCATAAAAAAATAACCTTAGATTTAAGTACATTTTATAAAATGAAAATATAAAACATATTAAATACAGTTTTTTATTAACACTTCTTTATGGTTTTCAGCCGTATCTTTAGATAATAATTAAGTTTTAGGTTTATCTCTTCTTAAACTCACTTCCCATTTATTATACACCTAAAAAATAAATATATCCTCGCCTTAAAGGTCGGGTATATATATCTTCAGGTATCTAAACCAAATATAAGGAATTAACATGCATTAATTTTTATTGGGAGATTCTAACCATATAATTTTTAGCAACAAAGTTAGTTGTGTTGGTTGATAAGCTTTAGGCTTATCAATGGTTCAGTAGATGCACCTGAGCTTGATTAAGATTTTTATTCTACAGGTTGATGAAACCTAATTTTCGATAAAATAATTGAATACTATTCTTACAGCAATAATCGACGAAATACAAATATACAAGACTAAAAGGTGCTTTTTTTAAAAAACATGACTTTTGTCATGTTTTTAACTCTTTACTATTTTTACATTTAATGTATTATTAGCCCTCAAAACCTACTAGTTATGAATACAAAAGACTTAATCTTTTTAACATTTTGTGTACTTATACCTAAAGCCATTTTTTCTCAAATTACAAACGAGGGAACATTACAAATTGAGCCTTCAACAGTAGTTTATTTTGAGAATGAATATACAAATCAAGCTACAGGAATTCATAATAATGATGGCGATTTATATTTCAATAGCAGTTTTATTAATGATGGTCTAACTGCATCTAGCTCAGGAACTACTTTTTTTAAGAGTGCAGTAAATAATATTTTAACTATTGGTGGAGCAAAAGACAGTATTCAATTTTATAATTTAGAAGTTAATGTTTATGGAGCTAGTAAAAAAGGGGTATATGTAAATAATAACTTAGGGCTTGTAGTTGCAAATAAGCTAAATTTAGTTAGTGGAGATTTACGTTTAGCAGCAGAAGCTCAAGTAGTTCAAACTCATACAGGAGCTAACCTTAACACTAATGGTACGGGTAAACTACTTAGAGACCAACAAGGAACCACAAATGTTTATGGTTATAATTATTGGTCATCACCAGTAAATAATATTTCAGGGTCTTTTTCTTTAAATGGAGGCTTATATGATGGTGCTGATGCTAGCATAAATACATTTTCCCCTCAGCAGGTGTTGTTTAATTCAGGTGCTCCATATAATGGTGTTCCATCAGTTTTAGACGGAAGCGGTAATGTAACAACACCCTTATATATTAATGACAGATGGTTATACATTTACCCACAAAGTGATTTAGGTTATAATGGATGGCAAAAAATAGATAAAAACACACTCATAACTCCTGGGTTGGGATTTAGTATGAAAGGGACAGGTGTTTTAAATCAAAATTATGTTTTTAAAGGAGTTCCTAATAATGGGGATTATTCATTTCCAATTCTTACAGGAGAAACAATTATATCAGGCAACCCCTATCCTTCAGCAATAGATGCTAATAAATTAATTCAAGACAATTTATCGGTTTTTGATAATATTCAGTTTTGGGTTGATGGTGGTTCCAATTCTCATATTTTATCAGATTATCAAGGCGGATATTCTGTTTATAATTTAACAGGGGGAGTTGCGCCATCGATAATTAATGCCATAGGAGGATTAGGGAGTTCTTCCGGAATAATTCCAAAACGATATATTGGAGTCGCACAAGGGTTTGCTATTGAAGCGATAGGGGATGGAAATATAATCTTTAAAAATTCACAACGTACTTTTAAAGTAGAAGATTTAGTTAATTCAAATTTTTATAAATCATCCAATTATAAGGCTAGTAAAGGCAATGAAACAAATAGTTTTATTAGAATAGGATACGAAGATCCAGAGTTATTTCATAGGCAATTGTTATTAGGATTTTTGCCAGACTCTCCTGCAGATTTGGATTTAAATTTAGGGTATGACGCTTGTATTAATGACCCTAGAGAAGATGAGCTTTTCTATATTATTGAAAATGATGTTTCTAAGAAATACATAATACAAGGTGTAGGTGCTTATAGCGATACTTATGAGTTCCCGTTAGGTTTAATTATAAGTCAAACAGGGACTCATACAATCAATCTGGATGCTGTTGAAAATTTTACGGATACAGTTTATATTGAGGATACAGTTTTAAACACCTACTATAATTTAAGCAACTCGAACCTGAGTCTAAACTTACCTCCAGGAAATTATTATGACAGATTTAAAGTTGTTTTTAAAAGCGGAGAAGCTCTAAATGTAGAATCATCGATAGAAAATAACATGCATGTCTTTTACAAAACAGATAACATAATAATTACGAATCAAAAATCAATAAGTATAAATGATGTATTAATATTTAATATGTTAGGAGAAAAAATAATTGATATTAAAAATGAAAGATTAAAAGAAAAACAAATCCATATACCTTTTAATTATACACAGGGTATGTATTTGGTAATTATTAATTCCAATCAAGGAAGTAAAACTTTTAAAATTATAAATTAAATCTCTTTAAAATGAAAAAAGCAAATATAAGAATTGTAGTAATATCCCTTTTGGTGTGTTTATTTATTAATAATAAATCGATGGCACAAGTAGGTATTGGTACCACAAATCCAGACGCTTCATCAATGTTAGATATTCAATCTACTTCAAAAGGAATACTTATTCCTAGAATGACAACAACTCAAAGAACAGCAATATCTAATCCAGCAACAGGATTGATGGTTTTTGATACCACAACTCAAAGTTTTTGGTTTTACAACACGAGTTGGACTGAGTTGGCGGCCGGTAATTCTTTGCTAGATACTGATGCTGATACGGGTATTGAAGTAGAACAAACAACTGACGAAGATAATATTCATTTTAAAACTTTAGGTTCAGAAAGGATGCTTATTGATGAAGCAGGAAATACAAGAATTGGAGATGGAACAAACAATACCTATATAGAAAGCGACGGCTCTTTAAGTTATGAAGGTACAGCCACAAGATGGGATGATTTAAAAGTTAATGTTTCAAGACTTACTAGCCATGGAGCAAAACCACCCGGTATGAATGATGTAATTGATGCAGGTGCTGGTCCAGGTCTATTTCTTTATTGGTTTGATAAAAGTAATGAAGAAGAACTTTTCTTTACAGTACAAATGCCTCATGGTTGGAAGGAAGGCTCAACTATTAAACCACATGTACATTGGATAGCAAATAATGGCTCTGGTAATGTTGAGTGGGCTTTAGAATATGTTTGGGCAAATGTAAATGATGTTTTTTCCACTACAACTACTACACTTTCGTCAGATACTCCTATTTCTGCTTATGCAGATTATAAGCACATGCTAACCTCTTTAGGAGATATGGATGGTACAGGGAAAACATTGTCTAGCATTATACTCTGCCGTATATTTAGGAAAGCAGATAGTGCTAATGATACTTTCGATAGAGATGCTGGATTATTACAAATAGATTTTCACTATCAAATTGATGCGGATGGTAGTAGAGAAATATTAGTTAAATAAAAATATTTATAATCCCAGACATTACCTTTCATAATTAGGTTGGTCTCCTAGTTGGGTTTATTGAAAAGGAATAAAATCAATTTAGAGATTTTACAACGGTCTTCATCTTTTATAATAGAAATTTGGGTTTTGCGTGTAATATCTTTAGAATATGTAGGTATATCTATATTAGTATTCCAATGGAAAGCTTTCCTTTTTTCATTTAGATGATTGGGATGCTTTTTTATTTCTAAAGGATATAAGTGTAGCTTTGGTAGTAGATGACATCTATAACAATAATATTACTTGGTTGCAATTAATTTATGATTCTTGTCCCTGGGAAAACATTGATCCATGCGAACCAAAATGCTTCATGTCCAGGAAGCCGTGTTAGGCGATGTCCTTCAGGGCCTATCAATACATCTTCATTTACTTTCCATTCTTCGTCCTTTTTGTCCAGTAACCTACCATCCTTATATGATTTGAATTGCTGGTCATCAATTGCATAAGCACGGCTGGCGCCATTACTTTCTGTGATAATTAACATTCTCTGCTCCTCTATCTGATTCTGATGAATTCTTTCGCGTTTTAAATATTCCACGGAAATGGCTAATGGCTGTGCCGCAAAATTTTTCGGACGGGGAATAAAAACCCTGGCTTTATTGGGTAAACGTTTGTCGTGTTGTAATACTGGAAACATCAGGTTATCATCCGCAAAATACTCCTTATAGGCTTCGCCTTCGGTATAATTTCTAGCATGTCCGGTTTCAATAGAGAGCACCTTCGTATTTGGATGTCTCCGACGCCATTCTCCCCAATTAGTAGTTTCCACAGGTAGAGTTGATAGCTCAATATTCTGATTGACCAGAGGCCCTACAACTGGCTCGCCTAGGAAGGTGCTCCATAAAGATTGAGTAGCTTGGTCATACATTAATTTATTGGAGCGAAAGAGAAATCCACTGGTTCCTAGTTTATGCTTCACTCCGTTGAATTCGGTATTATATATAATAACTGTCCCACAAAGTGTACAATACACACCTACAATGGATTGTTCTCCTATTTCGTCAGTAAGGAGTTCATGCCAGGCAAGAATACGCTTTGGATAAGCGTGAGCCTCTCCATTAATCACCAGACCGAAAACAACATCATTATCCGAAAGATAAGTGGCCTGTCTGACAGTCATCATTGTAGGTAAGTTTAGCGGCGGGACTCCATCCTGACGTACCCCTCCCCAAATAATTTCATCCAAGCGAATTTTGGTTTGACTTCCTCTTTTGTAAAAGTATTGATAAAAAGCAGGATCAAAAGCCCTATAAAGATAAGCTTTAAAGTCAGCATAGTAATTGCCATAAGTGGGCTTATCTTTCCACAACCATTGGATACCATTAAAAAAATCAGCTTTAATAACAGGTACATTCTCGTCTAATAACCTTCTAATTGCTTGCTGCTGCGAATCATTCTGGCTTAACCTCAATATATCAAGCAATGGAGCTACATAACTTTGAGACCACTTTTTTTGTAAAAAATTTAATGCCTCTATCTTTGTTTTCTGATTAGATCCAATGAGATTCTGGAATATAACCAAGGTGTCAATTGGTTTTGATACTGACTCCTTTGTCTTAAAATCTGAAATTACATTGTAGTCAATAGGCAAGGTAGAAGCCAGGCGTTGTTCCGCCCAATAACCGTATTGCCTGACGGCCGATTTATTGATGATATTCCCTCGCTCATCAAATAACAAATAAGGTTCGACTTTGTACAGTCGAGAAATTGCATATTGTTGATTTGCTCCTAGTGATTGGGTACTACTAGATCCAAATTTTTGCTGTTCTTCTGAGGATACGGCAATTTGTACTACATTACTCGAAGATACATTTAGCCCAGCGTGTTGGACCGTTAAGAATTCCGAAAAGTATAGTCGATGCCTGCCAGTGACACTATCTGGTTGGACAATTGCACTAGGATCTGATGGTGTAATAATGGTCTCAAACGCCCTCTTTTCATATCGGTCAAATGAAAGTTTATAGCCAAAGTCTTTTAATTCAGCTTCGTTGGAACTTTTCAAGAGACTTCGTAAAAAGTGTGGTATACTTTGAGAGTAGATTGTTTTTCTTCGCTTAATGTATCCCGTATCATTGGCGTCTGTTTTGTCAATGAATTGTGCATAGCCATTGTAAAAAGTCGAATCATCCACTTCGATTAATAACACTTCAAGCCAGAAATTAATGGTATACCCTAAATAGTCGTTTTCAATATGTAATAGGTCGATGGCCTTAACCCACAAGGTTCCATTCTTTTCTTCGAATCGCAAGACTTCTGGATTCAATATTTTGCACTTAGAAGCAGCTTTACCTTTTCCCAAAAGAGTTTTTCTAAATCTTCTAAAATTTCTTTTCCATTTTTTGCCCCCTTTAGCAGTGACCACAATCTCATTTAAGTCCACACTTTTACTCTGCATTTCGATTGCGTCACTGTTCTCAAGGTTGTGATAACGCTCTGAATCGATGATTAGAGTTTCGTATAACATATGAGTAATGACCAGTACTTGAGTTTCCTGAGCAGAAATTATAAGTTCGCAGTAGCCATTATTATTACTTGTCGTGCCAAGACTGGAGTTATTTATGAAAGTATGGGCATCTGATATTGACTTTTTGGTTGCTCCATCAATCAGGCGGAACTGCAACTCGACTTGCTGGGCGTTGCCCAGTTGCAGGCAACACAGTCCTATCCATAAGCAAAGTAACATACATCTCATTCTTCAAATATAGAAATTAGCTCTTCTAAAATAGTCGTAAAGACTCGTAAGAGCTTTCTTTTAAGGGATGCTTTTTTGTTTTTTGGGGATTACTCTGTTTTTTTTCCTGATTTAACAATTTGAATAAATCTAATGATAAAAATTACTTTAAGAGTTATACCAAAAGTTATAAAATAGATTGGTTTGATAAAATTTTGTTCAATGCTTTTAAGGTACAGTCCCATAAAAAACAACAATAACCCAGCAACTAAAAAAATAAGTTCTTTGCCTGGTTTATATTCATCATGTCTTGCTTTTTTAATAATGTAGATTGATTTACAAGTAACACCAATTATAATTAAAGACAATCCAAAGGCCTCCAATTGGGTCATTTTTCTAAGAAGAATGCCAATTACTAATAAAATAATCCCTGTAAATAATAATGCCTTTGATTTCATAAAGATGCCAATTGAAGGCTAAGATATAGTGTCCAATAGATTTAAATTATGATTTTTATCAGGCATTAAAATACTTAACCAATGATGGAAAACATTTTCTTTTCTTTATTTAAGATTGGGATGCTTTTTTGTTTTTAGTGATATATCTAACTATCTTTAAAGACTAAATAACTAAAAAAACGATTAATATGGGATGTTATAATTCAGCAGTAATAGGTGCTCCGGCCGAAGAAGTATTTGAGACCTTAAGTAAGTTTCATGATTTATCGTGGAGTAAAAATGTGATTACAAAACTTGATGTTATTGGTGATAAGCAAGGTCATGAAGTGGGAGCAAAACGTGTGCTAAATGATGCTTTTCATGAAACACTTCAGTCTGTAGATAATGAAAACAAAAGCTTTACTTATAGTATAGATGATGGTCCTGGGCCAATTGCAAAGGATGATGTCGATGGTTATTTAGGAGAGGTATCGGTAATTCCTATAACGGAAAACAATACGTCGTTAGTCATTTGGGAATCTAAATGGGATGATTCAAAAAGCGGCGGTGTTGCTGAGTTTTGCAATCCTATTTATCATGCAATCCTTCAGGATCTAAAAAGCCATTATTCTTAATAACACCAAATTAAAAACTTTGGTCAAGATGGGGTTTTTATTGTTTTTATTCCAAACGATAGAGAGGACTTTTTTTGCTTGATTTTAGTCAACTGGGAGGGTGTTCTACTCTGATTCGGATAGTGTTAGTTGATTGCCATTTTTTTTATAATTTATTAATTTAATATGAAACTATTATTTCATAAAAGCGGGAAATCTTTTTTCATTTTTTGAATTTGTTAATTGTTTAATATCCTTCTTTTTTATATCTGTTAAAAAAACATTGACTTTGCCAGTATTAGTCTTTTGTGTAAAAACAATTTGACCTTTCTTATTACAACGAGCATAAGTAACATCACCATCAGTGGATATTGTTTTGGTGCTCCCATTTTTTATATCTAAAATTTGTAGTTGTCTTTTTTCGTGAACATCTGTAATAATTAAAATTTTCGTGTCTGATATCCAATCTTGAACAAAATTGTACTTTTTATCATCTGTGATTTTAATTTTTTCTTTTGTTTTAAAATTTATTAAAAACACATTTGGGCTGCCAGTTCTATTACTATTAATGGCAAGCAATTTACCATTAGGAGCCCACTTAGGTATTCCGTCAAAAGATGTGTCAAAAGTTAATTGTTCTACATTTTTACCGGAACTATCCATAATAAAAACATCGGGATTACCACTTCTTCCAGATTGAAAGGCTATTTTTACGCAATCTGGAGACCAAACAGGATGTCCATCACGTGTTTTCAGATGTGTAAGTTGATTTAATTCATTTGTTTTTGAATTTATTGTAAAAATATTTCGAGTATTGCTATCTCTATAAGAGTCGAATACAATTTTATTATTAACACTACAGTAATCCGATTGAAAGTCCTTTAAGCTATCTTTAGTAACCCTATTAATAGCTCCATTATTCAAATCGATTGAGTAAAGATCCCAGTTGCCATTATTGTTTTCGGAGAATAAAACCCTCTGAGAATGAACACTACAGCTTAAAAAAACGATAGAATAAAAAAGGAGAACATTATTTTTTAAGGTGAATTGATTAAAATTAATTTTTGTTTTAAAGTTATTCATTGTATTATTTAATTTTAAGTTCTCCACAAAAGTATACGACAAAAGAAAAATAGTAAACTAGATTGTGTTAGATGGTTTATTTTGTGACAAATGGTTAAATACATATTCTTTTAATTTCTAACTGTGCTGTTCTTTTAAATTTTCTTCAATTCACTTATTTGATAATGAAAACAAAGGCTTTACTTATAGTGTAGTTGATGGGCCTGGACCAATTGCAAAGGATGATGTTGATGGTTATTTAGGAGAGGTATCGGTAATTCCTATAACTGAAAACAATACGTCGTTAGTTGTTTGGACTTCTAAATGAGATTCGTCAAAAAGTGGGGGGAGTGTTGCAGAGTTTTGTAATCCTATATATCATGCCTTTCTTTAACATTTAAAATGGAATTAATTTTAAAACACTAAATCAAAAACTTTGGTCAAAATTGGGTTTCTATTGTTTTTATTCCAAACGATAGAGAGGACGGTTTTTTGCTTGATTTTAGTCAACTCAATAAATTTAAGTTTATCGTTATTTTGAATTGCTAAGGATTTTGGCACAATAGAAACGCCGAAATTATTTTCAACAAGTTTGTATATAGAACCTGCGTGAATGGTGTTGTGCGAAACTGTAGGCAAGAAACCACTGTCATCAAAAATTTGCATGACTTTTTCGTAATAAGAAGCGCTATACTTTTGATCAAATAAAATAAATGACTCCTCCTTAAACTGTGAGAGGTGTTTAAAATTTTCTTCGTCTATTTTATGGCCTTTTGGCAAAACCAAGCAAAAGCATTCATTAAGAATTGGTTTTATTTCTAATCCTGCCGGCACTCTTTCTAACCTAATAAAACCCATATCAATATCATGAGAGAGAAGTCCTTCTATTTGATCGTAATTCCCCATTTCTTTTAAGCTAAATAGTACTTCAGGATTTTTGGCTTTAAAGTTTGATAAAACATCTGGAATTATTTGTTGCATAGCAGAACCTACATAGCCAAGCCTTAATTCTCCTTTTTTTCCATCATTCAATAACTTCGCATGATTCAAAGTGTAGTCCAAGTTTTTTAAGGTAATAGCAAGCTCTTTCTTTAAATATTCACCGGCTTTTGTTAGCCTTACTTTTCTATTATGTCTTTCAAATAGCACAATGCCCAAATCATCTTCCATTTGTTTTATTTGCCTACTTAACCCGGGTTGAGAAATAAATAGGCGCTCCGCTGCTTTTCTGAAATGTAATTCCTCCGCAACGGCTAGAAAATACTTTAAATGTCTAATTTCTATTTGATAACTCATAGTTATTAAATATTTGCATAATTGGTATTAATAAGCATCAAAAATATAAATAACTTTGTAATTCACAAACTGTAATGAAATGACTTTTAAATACGGGATAGACAACTTAACAGTAGATAAAGTAATTGCAATTTCTAAAGGCAAAATAAATGCAGTTGTTACACATGAAGCTGAAGAAAAAATTATTGAATGCCGCAGAAAAGTTGAAACCATGGCCAGTGGAGATAAAGCTGTGTATGGTATTAATACAGGTTTTGGGCCATTGTGTGATGTTCAAATTACGCCCGAAGAAACCAATAAGCTTCAAGAAAACCTGTTAATTACACATGCTGTAGGTGTAGGAAATCCTATAGATAAGGAATTATCTAAAATAATGATGATATGCAAAGTGCATGCATTGTGTCAAGGGTTTTCTGGTGTTCGGTTGGAATTAATACAAAGGATCCAGTATTTTATTGAAAATGATTTGTTGCCAGTAGTACCTGAGCAAGGATCGGTAGGTGCTTCTGGAGATTTAGCACCATTGTCTCATTTGTTTTTGCCGATTATAGGTGAAGGTGAGTTTTGGATAAACAACGGGATAAGTCCTGCTAAAGAAGTTTTAAAAAAGCACGGGATAGCACCCATGCAGTTAAGGGCAAAAGAGGGATTGGGCTTGATTAATGGGACACAGTTTATTCTAGCGCATGCTATTATTGGTTTAAATAAAATGGAATATTTATTGGATTTAGCTGATGTTTGTGGAGCTATGAGTATTGAAGGTTATCAAGGAAGTCCTTCACCATTTAAGGAACAGTTGCACAAAATACGTCCTTTTAAGGGCAATATTAAAGTTGCTGAACGAATGAGAATGTTATTCAATAATTCTCAAAATATAAATTCTCATGAAAGTTGTACACGCGTACAAGATCCTTATTCAATGCGTTGCATACCTCAAGTTCATGGCGCTTCAAGAAACGCGTTTTACCATTTGAATGAATTATCTGAAATTGAAATGAATTCGGTTACAGATAACCCAATAATATTGAGTGACACTGAAGCCATTTCTGGAGGGAACTTCCATGGCCAGCCATTAGCGATGGCTTTAGATTATAGTTCAATTGCTGCTTCAGAATTAGGAAACATAGCAGACAGACGCTGTTATTTGTTAATCGAAGGTAAATTTGGTTTACCAAGATTATTAACAACAGGAGGAGGATTAAATTCAGGTTTTATGATTCCTCAATATACAACAGCATCATTAGTAACCGAAAATAAATCATTATGCTTTCCGCCTTCAGCAGATAGTATTCCAACCTCATTAGGTCAGGAGGACCATGTGTCAATGGGGAGTATTTCTGGACGTAAATTCAATCAAATTCTAGGAAATTTAGAAAAAATATTAGCCATCGAATTAATGTACGCTGCCCAGGCA
>Ga0316189_10002713_pt1 | contig 17288 bp, 15 predicted proteins | sample LowCovwburrow_MG_FD_204930 | JGI IMG/M metagenome (GOLD analysis project Ga0316189, IMG submission 204930) | Coastal sediment microbial communities from Maine, United States - Lowes Cove worm burrow | ecosystem: Environmental > Aquatic > Marine > Coastal > Sediment | place: USA: Maine...
CCGGTGGGCGGCATGGAATACCCAATGATCACCTTCAACGGCCCCAGAACGAAATGGCACGAAGACGGGTCTCGAACTTACTCATTGTCGGAAAAGCGTTTTTTACTAGGCGTGGTTATTCATGAGGTAGGTCACAATTACTTTCCCATGATAGTCAATTCTGACGAGCGACAATGGACCTGGATGGATGAAGGCTTGAATAGCTTTTTAGACGGCATTGCTGGCCGCGAATGGGATCCGAAAATTCCTTGGGGAGTTGAACCTCGTGACGTCATTGAGTATATGAAGGGTGATGTTCAAGTACCGGTGATGACACAGTCTGATAGCGTATTGAAACTTGGCCCGAACGCATATACCAAACCAGCGGTGGCATTAAACATATTAAGAGAAACTATCTTAGGCCGCGAGCTGTTTGATTTTGCCTTCAAGGAATATGCTCGACGTTGGATGAATAAGCGGCCCACTCCGGCGGATTTTTTCCGAACTATGGAAGAAGCTTCCGGGGTTGATTTAGACTGGTTTTGGCAAGGCTGGTTCTACACCACAGACCACGTCGATATTGCCATAGATAAAGTCTATAAATTAAGACTTGATACCTTAAACCCAGACATAGATTTTGACCGTCGCCGCAACGAAGAGAAAGATAAACCGAGCTCCATTTTTGACAATCGTAATAGACAAGAAGGGCGTGATCTATGGGTGGACCTAAACAAAGATGTGACAGATTTTTATGACAAACACGATCATTTCACGGCAACCAATAAAGAGCGAAATACGTACCGCCAAATGTTGGAGGATCTCGATCTAGGGGAACGCATTGCTTTTGAGCGTGCAGTGAAGGAAGACAAAAACTACTACGTGCTGAACTTTAGTAACCTAGGTGGTTTGGTGATGCCGATTATCCTCGACTTGAACTTCAAAGGCGGTAAATCTGAGCGCCGCTACATTCCCGCTGAAATATGGAGGCGTTCTCCGATGATGGTGAGCAAGCTAATTGTGACTGATAAGGGGCAAGAACTTGATTCGGTGGTGATTGATCCTAGCTGGGAAACGGCCGATGTAGACGTTGAAAATAACCACTATCCCAGACAGATAATTGCCTCACGTATCGAAGCATTCAAAACCAAAGACAAGGCTGAGGATAAAGAGCACCCTGAGAATCGTGACATTATGCATGACATAAAAACCGAGCGCGAAGAACCTAAAAAGAAATCTCACAAGAAGTGACTACAATACCAAAGCATCTGTGCAGCGCAGCAGCGTTCGCAATCATATCGATTGTGAGCACCACTGCCTACGCTCATCAACAGAAGGAGTCTTATACTTCGCTGTTATTTAACCAACGCTCTGGCAACGTTGAGGTGAGTCATCGGTTTTCAATTCACGATGCCGAGCATGTGCTTAATGTATTGCTTGATGTTTCCGGAGACCTTTCCACCGATGCTGAATCTCGTAATCAATTTGCGGCATACATCGAGAAGAATTTCAGTATTCGTGACGATACTGGCAAGACTTTCACTTTGATAACCATCGGCCATGAAGTGGACGAAAAATATTTTTGGTTGTACCAAGAAATACCAATTCCTGAAACGGAAGTATTTGAGGTGTCGCATACCGCGCTGTTTGATGTTTGGCCAACGCAGATCAACTATATAAACGTTGAGAAGAATGGTTGGGTTCGCTCTGCTCGCCTAAGTCAAACACACAGTTTGCAAACAATTTCTTTGTTGGATTAACGACACGATTTAACTGATTTTGGCACAAGTGAACTTTTCTACTAAATTGCGTTTTCTATCATTATTCGCCCTATGGGGTCTACTAAACACATCTTCCAACGCTATGTCAGACAATACCATTGAACTTATTTTTCCAAAGACTAATAAAAGCGTAGAGCACGCGATAATCTGGTTACATGGCCTTGGGGCTAGCTCTAGTGATTTTCCACCGATTGTGCCCGAACTCGGGTTAAGTCCGCACCGGCCTATTCGCTTTATTTTCCCACAAGCACCCAATCGCCCGATTACTGTTAATGGCGGCATGGTAATGCCCGGCTGGTATGACATTAAGGGCGTTGAGATTGCGGATAAGCAAGATGCTGTCGGCATGGCTGAATCAAAGGCGACACTCGACCAATTCATTCAACAGCAGATGGACTTAGGCATCAAAAGCAAGAATATTATCATTGCAGGGTTCTCACAGGGCGGCGCAGTCACCTATCATACAGGCCTGCGCAGTGCACATAAGTTGGCCGGAATGCTGACTATGTCAACTTACCTCCCATTCGCTGAAGATGTTGCATCAATGCGATCCAAAGCAAACCTGGATACACCAATTTTTGCCAGCCACGGAACCATAGATCCGGTGGTGCCGATTGCTATGGGGCAGCAGAGTGCATCAGCTCTAACGGCGCTTGGCTATCAAGTAAAATGGCAAAGCTACCCCATGGAACATCAAGTTTCTCTGCAACAAATCAGCGATATTGGTGAGTGGATAAACGCCATTTTTGACTCATCTAAGTAGAGCCTAAATAACAGCATCCAACCAAATTAGCTTGCATTTAATGTGAAACGACCCCAACCTTGGTGTATTGAATTTACGGGTACACCATCATGCATTTAGATAAGCTTCCACAAGATGAAAAAATTCCAGTCAATAGAGCCTTCCGGCATCTAATCGTTTTTCAAATCAAGCTTTTCGTAGACGCGTTTCGCGATTTACTGTTTAGCCCCATCAGCCTAATCGCATGTGTTTTTGATGCCATAATTCGCCCACCCGTCAAAGACAGTCTGTCTTTTAAATTGATGCACGCAGGACGGCGCTCAGACCGTATGATTAACCTGTTCGATGAATACACCAGCTCTGGAGAATTTACCATCGACACCACCGTGGCCGAAGTCGAATCGGTCATTCATCGAGAGCTTCAAAAGCAGGACTTGAAAAAACACAAAAGCTGACAGATACCTATTTCAAGAAATTCAGCACTTGGGATTCAAATTCTATTTTGTTCTGCACCGTCAGCGCATGACCAGCATTGGGAACTATCACTCTATTAGAGCTTGGAATAATCGAAGTAATCAGATCGGCTTCTGCTAGATAATGTATATCGCGCTCGCCAACCATTACCAGGGTGGGTGCGCTTATCAAAGATAATTGGTCCACCACCGAGGGACGATCGATGGTCACAGCAAAACAACCAAGAAAGCCATGCCGTGTTGCCTTAGCAATCACCTTTTGCATTTTGCTAACAATTTCTTGCTTATTGAGAGTGCCTTCAAACATTGGGCCAGAAAAGTAAAACTCATAGGCTTTCTCTAGCCCATCTGTAAGAACCGCTTTTTCAACTTGCTTGGCTCGCTCTATAATTTGCTCGGGCAATCTGGATGCCATGGCCGACACCAAGATCAACTTTGTAACGCGTTCGGGACAAGTAATCGCAAAACTTAAGGCCGCTACTGCACCCATTGAATAGCCTAATACATTGGCCCGCTCAATCCCTAAGTGATCCAACACCGCTTGCAGGTCTTGGCCGAAAGCGGCGGGTGTATAAGCCTGGTCTTGATGGGGATGGTCCGAGTCACCACTGCCACGTTGGTCAAAGGTGATGAGTTGGTGGTGTTTGGATAATTGTTCTCGATGATCGTCCCAAAGGCTCTGATCCCAACCCATGGCATGACCGCAAATTAGTGGCGGGCCATTGCCAGAAACCTGAAACGCAATTTGTACGCCGCCAGCATCTGCATAACCGTTGCTTACTTTTTCAGACATAGTTATCAACTTGTATATTGGGTGAGAGTCTAGGCTTGATAGCCAAATGGATCATCAATTGAGTACGATGGTTCAGTAAACCATTTAGGGCCACTTGTTGTCATATAAAAGTGATCCTCCAGACGAATACCAAATTCCCCAAAGATACAAATCATCGGTTCATTGCTAAAACACATACCAACCTCTAATGGCGTTTGGTCGCTGGATACCAGATACGGCCATTCATGAATATCTAAACCAATGCCATGGCCGGTTCTATGCGGTAAGCCGGGGGTTTCATAACCGGGGCCAAAACCTTGTGCCACTAGATTTGCACGCGCTGCATTGTCTACCACCGCGCAAGGCTCGCCCAGCTTCGCGGCATTAAAACCTGCCGCCTGACTGTCTTTTTCTATATTCCATACATCACGTTGTCGGTCACTCGGCTCACCAAAAACATAACTGCGGGTAATGTCGGAATTGTAACCTTCCAGTTGGCAACCGGTATCAATCAATACCATATCGTTTATCGCCAAATTCTTTGGCTGCTTAACACCATGCGGATAGGCGCTGTCTTGGCCAAACAATACGATACAAAAATAAGACCCGCTGCCAGCACCGACAGCTCTATGCGCCTGATCAATAAACTCGGTCACTTCGGTGGTTGAAATTCCTTCACGCAAAATACGAGCTGTGCTTTTATGCACCTCAAGTGTCATATCCTTGGCGCGTTGCAGCAATGCCAATTCAGCCTCTGACTTACAACTTCGGCAACCCGCGGTTACCGGCTTTGCATTAATAAATTTATGTCTTGGATTTGCCTGCGTTAAACCATCACTAATGAAAAAAGCACAGGACTCATCTAAACCAATCACCGCCTCATTTAAACCCATTTCTTGCAGCATTTCACCGAATAACTGATAGGGACTTTGGTGTTCTTGCCAACCGGCGACCGGTCCTTTAATGCGCATAAAGCCATCCAAAGTATTAATTTCAAAATGTGGCGCTAGGTATTGCAATCGCCCATCAGCTGTCAACACCGCTCCCACCATCCGTTCGCTTGCACCCCAACGGGTGCCGGTAAAGTAATATAGGTTGGTGCCAGCATTTAAATAGACAGCGTCAATACCGTGTGTTTTCATCAAGCCCTGAGCTTTAACACATCTGGCTTCAAATTCAGCATCTGAGATAGCCTCAACACCGAAGGTCATATTTTCTAGTTTCGCTAGCTCTTGCTCTGCGGTACTGCCGCCCACACCTATAGTCATAGTAATTCTCTATTAAATATGTTGATTGAGTCGATCAAATCCGGCCTCTAAGTCAGCGATAAGATCGGAGGGGTCCTCTAGCCCAATATGCAAGCGTATCAATGGGCCTGCTGCCTGCCACGGAGTTGCACTACGCCTGGATGACATATTGCTTGCAGCAAGAATTAGGCTCTCATATCCACCCCAGGAAAAGCCCATTTTGAAATATTGCATATTGTCTAACATGGCGGCGAGCGCCTCGTCATTACCTCGGCTGAGGACCAAGGAGAACAGGCCGTTACCACCCTTAAAATCTCGTTTGAACACATCGTGGCCTGGACAAGTCTCATAGGCAGGGTGGCGCAGATGGTCTACCTCTTCTCGTTGCGACAACCACTCTGCCACTTGCAAGGCGTTGTTTTCGTGCTGGCGCATTCTGACACCTAGAGTACGAATACCTCTAAGCCCAGTGTATAAATCATCTGCCGAAGTGCAGAGACCCAACTCATAACTATGATGATCTAAAGTCGGCCAAGTTTTTTTGTTGGCACAGGCAATGCCTAACATTACATCTGAATGGCCGTTGATGTATTTGGTAGCTGATTGAATAGCAATATCTACGCCAAAATCCAACGGCTTAAAATTTAGCGGCGTGGCATAGGTGTTGTCTACCATCGTGACAATTGAATGACGCTGCGCCACCTTCACAATTGCCGGTGCATCCTGAACTTCCATAGTTAAACTACCTGGAGATTCCATAAAGATGACTTGAGTATTTTCTTGCACTAAAGATTCAATAGCTGAACCAAGCAAAGGATCATAATAGGTGGTTTCAACACCCAATCGCGCCAAGGTTTTCGAGCAAAAATTACGCGTGGGCTCGTACACTGAATCAGGCACTAAAAGGTGATCGCCAGTTGATAAAAAAGAAAGCAAACTCGCCGTAATGGCCGCGGTTCCGCTGGGGTAAGCAAAACAACCTGCTGCGCCATCCAACTCGGCCATGGCATGACAAAACGCAAACGTGGTTGAGGTACCTCGGCGACCATAGGACTCAACACCCTTATGACTGTTCTTTAGCGATTGCTGTAAGTCTGCAACACTATCAAACACAATGGTTGAAGCGCGCACCAAACTCGGATTAACTGCTTTTCCGACCCACTTTTTGTTTCGGCCGATTTCGATCAGCTGAGTATCTTTTTTCATGTTTTGCTAACAGTTATGGCTCACAAACCCTTCAATTGCTGATCTAACATTTCTACTAATTGATCTCTAGTAAGGCTATACGCTTGGTCATGATTCAATTGCAACATTTCAGTCATGGCGTGACGGATCGTATAGTCTGCTTGCCCAGCATTTGGAACCACCATGTATCGATGCTTGGGATTATCTGCAAACAAGGCATGCATAACCGCTTCGGCTACTTCTTTCGGATCTTTGGCTTTATCCTGACTCTCACCTCTTGCTTGCAAACCTGCTCGCTCCTCGGGATAGGCGGTGTCTTCGGCCCAAGAGCCTTTTTTCAGCATACGTTGCATGGAGTTTTCGCCTATTTTTGACGCATAATTACCAGGCTCGATTACACTAACCTTGACGTCAAACTTAGCCATCTCAAGCGCCAAAGAATCACTAAACGCCTCTACCGCGTGCTTACTCATACTATAGTGTCCAAACATACTGCCAGACAAAATGCCTGAAATAGAACCCGTGGTTGTGATACGTCCCTTGCTGGCAATTATCAATGGTGCAAATGCCTGAGTTACTCTAAACGGGCCAAGCACATTAACGTTCATTTGCCATTCGAGCTCAGCAACCGGCACTTCAATCAACGGGCCGATCACCGCAATACCAGCATTGTTCACCAAGCCGTCTAATCCACGCCCTTTTTGCGTGACAAGCTTTACCGCCGCATCAATTTGTTGCTGATCAGTCACATCAATGCGAATGGATTCAACATTGTCCATTGCTTCAAGTCTTTCTAGATCCGCGTCTTTACGTGCGCCGGCATATACCAAATAGCCGTTTTCTGAAAGTACTTGCGTAATACGAAGACCAATTCCAGAGCTAGCGCCGGTTACTAAAACGGTTTTTTGTGTGTCTGTGCTGGTGTTATTTTGCCTATCTTCTGCTTCATCGGCAAAAGACAAACAGGAAGGAATCACAAACATCATGAATACGAGAATTTTGGCGAAATAAGACATGGCATGCTCTGATTAATAAAGAAATTGAATGTGCTAATCCTACCATTCATTAACAGTTGTGATTAAAAATTTAGCATTAAAGTGATAGACTAAAAAAAACCAAAAATAGACCAACACAGCATTAGGAGTCTTTATGCACACCCCAGTTATTGAATCAAATTTCGCCAATACTTTATTGCGCCGCTCTACGCTCAACCCTGAGCGAACTGCGCTGGTTTTCGAGGGCGAAACTCAAACCTACAAGGAATTTGGAGAACGCGTTCGAAGGCAAGCCACTCTACTGCGTGAAAGCGGTGTCTGTATCGGTGATCGAGTCGCTTTTCTTGGTTTCAACCAACCAGCGTTCTTAGAGACCTTCTATGCCACTACCGCTATTGGTGCCATTTTTGTTCCACTTAACTTTAGATTAACCGCGGAAGAGCTGACGTTTATCATTAACGACGCAGGCGCGCATACGCTTATTGTTGACGACGCCTGCGCAGCCGAAATTAGCCCTGCCAAAGAGAAGCTTTGTTGCCGTCAGTATTTTTCGTGTGAGTCGTCTATCGATGGGTGGCGACCATTACTTGAAGAACGAGCAAGCGCAGAGCCTTTAGTCAACAGCGTGCAAGTAGGTCAACATGACATCGCTATTATTATGTATACCTCAGGCACGACTGGTTTGCCTAAAGGCGCCATGCTCACTCACGGCAACCTGTTGTGGAATAACATCAATGCTGCTCTCGCCTTTGGTGGTTCCCGCGATGATGTGTTTTTAACTGTGGCTCCGCTGTTTCATATCGGTGGGCTTAACGTCAATACCCTGCATAGTTTTACGCTGGGCGCGAAGCTGGTTTTAATGCGGGCCTTTGATCCCGGCGCTGTCCTGAAAGCTTTCGATGAACATAAGATTACCCAAATGTTTGGTGCGCCGGCAATGTTTCTTTTCATGTCGCAGCATCCACACTTTGACGCCACTGACTTCAGTCATGTTAATACCTTTGTTTGCGGGGCAGCACCTCCACCTGAATCATTGCTAACCTTATACGCTGATAGAGGTGTCAACTTCTGCCAAGGCTACGGCCTTACCGAAACTGCACCTTTTTCCAGTTTTCTAACGCCTGAATGGGCTATTAGTAAGCTAGGGTCTGCTGGTCAGGCCCCCTTATTTTCGGAGTTAAAAATAGTTGGCAATGACAATGAAACCCTAGATGCCAACGATAGAGGAGAAATCTGTATAAAGGGGCCAAACATTATGAAGGGCTATTGGAATCGACCTGAGGCAACCGCAGAAGCGATCGACGACCAAGGTTGGTTTCATTCCGGTGACGTTGGCTACCTGGATGAAGGTGGCTTTCTGTTTATCTGTGACCGACTCAAAGACATGGTTATTTCCGGTGGAGAGAATGTATATCCAGCCGAGGTAGAGAGCGTCTTATACAAACACGAATCAATTTCTGAAGTAGCGGTAATCGGCCTACCGGACGAAAAATGGGGCGAAGCAGTCACTGCCGTAGCAGCGCTTAACGCCGGCATGGAATTAACCATAGAAGACCTCCGCAGCTTTGCCGCAACCCAACTCGCGAAATACAAACTACCGCTACGCTTACATATTGTGGATGAACTTCCGCGTAACCCAGCGGGTAAGGTTTTGAAATTTGTTCTTAAGGAAGAGTTGATTAAAACTAAATAATTTCAGACCCTGAAAAATGCTCTAGCTCGAAGCGCAAGTAATAATGAGCTATTACGAAGCTTCGCAACGAAGAAGTTGAGCATTTAGGCTGGAATGAGATATTCACCAGCTGATCAGAAACACCCCAGCAACAACTTACGCTGTAGGTAACTGAAATAGAAGCGCAAACGCAGCTGGTGAAATCATAGCTACTTAACTGGAATATCGCCTCGTATTACTTTTAGCGCGTGAATCGAAGCATTACGTATTTTTTTTGGTAGAGTGCTGGCAACAATATTCGCCAAAATCGTATTACCTCGTTGGTCTCTAGAATTACCTACATTCAAAGCGCACCATGCAAGGCCATCAATCAAGAACTTTTGTTTCTTGGTGATTTCAATTGATGGTGCAGCCTCTAAACGCTCTAGGCAGGCTGCAATAATTCCGGGGTCGTTATAAAACTTTGACTCGCCCGCTTGTTTTGCAGCATTCCTCATCTCCACTTCGCTTTCAGACCCTATCTCAGCCACTAGTTTCGGGTACTTTGTCTCTATAGACTTTTTGGCTTCATTTTGTGTGACCGCAAGAGCACGCCCATCTTCCATTTCAATATGATCTGTTTTTTGAGAAGAAAGGCCCTGAGATTCACCTTGGTTCATTAGTGAAGGTAATACCGATGCCGTTGACAAAATGCATGTTTGAAATTGTTGGTCGCTAAATAAAAGTTCAATGTTATCTTTCATTACATTGCGAAGCTCACCAAACACATCACCAAATTTACTCGTCTTTTTAACAATGTTGTGAGTTTCATTGTAACAACCATCAATAATGTATTTGACATCCAAAGTCCATGTGACGCTATAGCCAAGATCGTCGACCAAAAATTCAATGATTTCTCCATTGATTTTGGGTTGCTCAGCATTTATGTCTATACCAACAAATCTGGCTTCAAGTCGCATGGCATCTTCAAAATATTGATCAATATTTCTTTCTAACATTATCTTTCCAAGAGCTGTATTTCGTAACTGGTTAGCTTGCACCTTTTCTCCTTCAGCTGGGAGATATTTGAAGTCGCCTACCAATAATTGGCCATTCAATGACAAAGTCGAAGTAGGCGCATAAGTAAACGACAAAGGCTGACTGGCGCAACCTGCGAAAAGTGATGCAACACAAAGAAATAAGCAAATACGAAGAATTTTCATAGGGAGAGGTAATATTTAAAGTCCAATTTAACGGTAGAGTATAATATAGCTTTATTTCAATAACTACTCTCTCTCTCCTTCGCCCGAATCAGATCGCGCTAAACACGTTTGGAAGACCCAACCTTATATATTCGTCTCGCAATATTTAGTCTTCCGCAGTTTATTGCTACGTATCTTCATTCATGGCAATTCCTTCAATATCACGCCAAGGACAGATAAAAACCGGCAATTGCTGCACTCATCAAGTTTGCCATAAAGGCGGCAGCCACGGCGCGTAACCCTAGTTGTGCAACGTCCGCTCTTCGATTTGGTGCCAGTGTCGCTAAGCCTCCTAGCATGATGGCTATTGAGGAAAAATTGGCAAAACCACATAGGGCGAAGGTGACTACTGCTTGGCTGTGGGCGCTGAGAACTTCCTTTTGGTCTGCGAAGTCAATAAAGGCGATGAATTCATTTAGTACTAATTTTTGGCCAATTAAACTGCCAGCAATACTGGCCTCGGACCAAGGTATGCCGAGCATGAAGGCAACCGGTTTAAAGGCTAAGCCGAGAATATATTGAAGTGATAATTCTGGGAACCCTGCTAAACCACCTGCCCAACCTAAGAAACCATTCATCATGGCAATCAGCGCAACAAAGGCTAATAGCATGGCACCAATATTAACCGCGAGGCTCAACCCAGCACTTGCACCGCCCGCAGCTGCATCGATGACATTGACATATTGATCATGCTCTGCCTCTATGAACTCATCTCCTTCTTGTAGCTCTTCTCTTTCAGGCAATAACATCTTGGCCATAAGCAAGCCCCCAGGGGCTGCCATAAAACTCGCGGCTAGCAGGTATTTCATTTCCACGCCTAATGCCACATAGCCAGCTAATACCGACCCTGCCACGGTTGCCATACCGCCCACCATCACGGCAAATAGCTCAGACTTTGTCATGGTGGCGATATAGGGTTTTACTACAATCGGCGCTTCAGTTTGGCTAACGAAAATGTTGGCAGTAGCCGACATAGATTCTGCTCGACTAGTTCCTAATAATTTTTGTAGTCCTCCACCAATCACTCGAATAACCCAACCCATAATTCCTAGGTAGTAAAGCACTGCAACCAACGACGAGAAAAAAATAACCACTGGCAACACATGAAACGCGAATACAAACCCAACTTTAAACGAGCCAATATCACCGAACATAAAATTAATTCCAGCCTGTCCGTAAGCCAGCACACTCGATACTCCGCCGGAAATTGATTCTAGGATTCTCTTACCAACCGGTATGTATAAGGCCAGCGCACCAATAATAAATTGTAAGACGAATGCGCCTCCGATTGTTCTTGGGCTTATGTCAGATCTATGTTTTGAGAATAAAAACGCAATTGCCAACAATATGAGAATGCCAGATAGGCTTATGATTGTAGTCAATACTGTTCCTCGGTAATCAAAGCACGAATGCGCTGTTTTAACATGTCGATAGCAATACGATTTTTGCCACCTCGTTTCACCACCATGTCAGCATGCTCTTTGCACGGTTCAATAAACTGGTAGTACATCGGGCGTACAGTGTTTTGATATTGCTCAGTTATCGATTTCAAGCTGCGCCCACGTTCCATCATGTCGCGTTCGATACGACGCAGCAAACAAATATCTAAGGGGGTGTCTACAAATAGTTTGATATCGAATTGATCGCGCAATTGCTCATCACTCAGCAACAAAATTCCTTCGACAATGACCACTTTAGCCGCGCTAATTTCCCTAGTTTGTTCAGCACGCGTGTGCTGCGAAAAATCATAAGTCGGCAGAGCAACGTTTTGCCCCTTTCTAAGAGCTGTTAAATGCGCTAACAACAAGTCATGCTCAAAGGCTTGGGGGTGATCGTAATTATTCTGTTCGCGAGCCTTGAATGGTAGGTGACTTTGATCGCGATAATAAGCGTCTTCGGTAATAATCGCTAAACTAAATTGTTCGCCCATCTCCTGGCTAAGTTCTTGATAAATGGTCTGTGCTAATAAGGTCTTGCCCGAGGCTGAAGCGCCGACAATTGCGATAATAGTTTGCGTCAAAGCTCTCTCCAAGGATCGTATTCGCGAATGATTAGATTCTCTAGGTTACCCTAAATTGCTTTGGGTTTGTGATTTAGGGACGGTCTTGTTGTTAAAATAACTCGTCATGATATCTGCTGCCTGCTCTATCATCTGCTCCGTTATATCTTTGTGCACAACCACTCGAGCAGGGTTCGCGCCTTGAAATAACACGCCTTTGTTCTCACACCAATCTCTATACGCCTCGCCGTCTTCATCTCTAAGCGATAGGTAAACCATATTGGTATTGGCACTGCCCCCATGCACTTCGAGGCCATCTACATCCGACAAGCGATCAGCAAGGAGTTGGGCATTGTGATGGTCATCGGCCAAGCGTTCTACATTGTTATCTATGGCAAATAATGCAGCAGCGGCTAATAGTCCAGCTTGGCGCATTCCACCTCCAACCATTTTTCGCCAACGGCGTGCAACATGGATATACTCTTCATCACCCACCAGTACCGAACCAATTGGAGCCCCCAAGCCTTTACTCATACAAATAGAAACTGAATCAAATTCTGAACATATTTGTTTAACATCTATGCCTTGGGCTACCGCAGCATTGAAAACTCTTGCTCCGTCTAAATGGAAGACTAATCCAGCGTCTCGAGCAACCTTCTTCGCTGCATGAATATAGGCTTGACTGATGACCTTACCACCGGTGGTGTTTTCTAAAGCTAGTAAGCGAGTTTTAGCAAAATGAAAGTCATCGGCCTTAATCGCATTACGAACTTTGTCTAGTGGAATTGTTCCGTCTTCAGCGTTCTCTAAAGGCTGTGGTTGTATGCTTCCCAGCACAGCTGCGCCACCACCTTCGTATTGATAGGTATGGGCATTCTGGCCAACTATGTACTCGTCGCCACGCTGGCAATGAGACATTAGCGCGACCAAATTACTTTGCGTACCGCTCGGAAAAAACAAACCCGCCTGATGTCCCGAACGTTGCGCTAGTTCCTGCTCAAGCTGAGTTACCGTTGGGTCTTCCCCATATACATCATCGCCTAATTTGGCATCCATCATGGCCTGACGCATTGCCGAGCATGGCTGGGTGAGGGTATCGCTTCTCAGGTCTATTATTTGCATGATGAATTTAAAAATTTGGCTGTTGTATCAATGAGTTCAAGTCTTGTTGCGGAAAAACTATGGTCGTCGTCTATTAATTTATAGGCAAACTGATTGCCCTCTATGGCCTGGTGTACTGCAATCAATGGGTCAATATGCAAAGCCATAGGAACCACCTGAGTATCAGCCGGAATAATCATAAGCGGCCGATTATTGAGTTTATTGGCTCTTCTTACTAAATCAAGATCGGCGCCATGTAGAATGATCTCACGCTCTGCTTTGTCGCCTGACCAGCCCTTCAACATAAACAAGGTATCGCTATAGTCTCGCCACATTTTTGCTGCAGCTGGATCGCTAAATATGCCTGAGCCTTTTGCACCTAGATTTACTGGGTCGTAAGCTACCGCACAGTTTACTTGCGGATTATCGTAAATACCAGCAATCGCCATATGCCCGCCCATGCTATGGCCAACTATAGAAATGCGCTTTGGGTCAATTCTCAACCTCTGTGCATTTGCTTGATCAGACATATACCCAAGCACCACTTGCACATCCCGTTCTGCGCCTCGAAACGAAAATTCTCCCTCGGCTCCCCATGCGCCACGATAGTGGAAAAACACCACATTCCAACCTTGCCGACGTAGCTCTTGCGCCACATCTAGGTTTTTTTCATTTCCTGGGTAACCATGTAATAGAAGAACAGTAGGGTGAGGACCAGAACCGGCTGCTAAATAAGCTATGCCTGGCATACGGCTTCCATCAGAAACTATGGTCAACTCCACAACGCTGGCTGGCGACTGATCAATACTCTGTACAATTTTTGGTTTGCCACAAGCACCTATAAAAATCAAAGGCAAAACGATGAGGGACCGATTCAAAAATTTCTTAGTTATGTTGTTCATTTTCATTTTTTTATAGCACATTGCCAATAGCCTACATCAACCCAATTACCAAACTTAAAACCCACCTCTTTAAAGTGCGCGACTTTCTCCATGCCAAATTTTTCATGCAGGGCTATGCTGGCCTTATTTGGCAGCGATATACCGGCAATGGCAATATGAAAGCCCCGTTCCGCAAGCTGCGAAAACAATTCATCATAGAGTCGACTACCGTAACCCTTGCCGCCCGCATCCGGGCTTAGGTATACGCTAACCTCTACTGTGTAGCGATATGCGCAGCGGCCCTTCCATTTACTCGCGTTGGCATAGCCCACGATTTCGTCGTCGATTTGCAGAACCAAATATGGCAACTTCTCAGCGTAGGTCTCGTCGATTCTGAGTGCTATATCGTCTTTGGTAGTAGCATCTTCCTCAAAAGTGACGACTGAGGTTTCTATATAGAAGTTGTATATATCAGCGATGCTTTGCGCATCAGAGGCTTGTGTTGCTCTTATCGAGGCTTGTGCTGCTTTTATCATAGTTGCTAAAAACTTGAACCTGGTTGACTTAGAAACTCTATTTCCTCTTTGGTCGAGGTTCTGCCGAGAATGTCATTTCTATGCGGGTATCGCCCAAATTGCTGAATTATTTTACGATGGCGCTGCTCAAAGTTCATCTGAGACTCGCTTGCGAATGCTGTATATAATTGCATTGCCACATCATGAATCAGCAATGACTCACTGTGCATAAAGGGTAGATAAAAGAATGGTCGATGCTCAGTGTCGATTTCTTGGTCCGCGCCAAGAGCAACAGCTTCCTGCGCTAAGACTAAAGCCAGCGAGTCGTAGGCGAATGATTGCGCTGTGTCACGAAACATATTTCGTGAGAATTGATCTAACACTATTACTTCTGCCAAACGGCCAGCAGCGCTGCTTCGCCAAGCAAATAATTCTCCACAGCTGGCTCGTGCATGTAGATCAAAAAAGCGATCTCGAACCAGCTTGTCGAATGGTTTGCTCTTCACCCACCATTGCTTGGGCTCTATTTCTTCAAACCAAAACCTTAATACTTCTTGGTGGTCTGGTGGCGTAGTACTCATCTGAGAAGCCTCTGATTATGAAACAACTAATTACCCATAAGCTCCATAAGCGCCAGCACTGTAGCTTCCACACCGGCAGTCACCGCCGGTTCAGGGGTGATTTTAAAAAGCGGGCTATGATGACTGGGTACCGGGGTACCGCCCTTTGCTGCTACCTCAAAATCTTTTTCGGGAGTGCCGCCGATGGCGAAGTACACACTTGGGATGTAAGGGTCTGTGGTAAAAAATGGGTAGTCTTCTGCACCCATTCCCTTATTGGGCTTCTCTGAAATAATCTCTTTACCCATCTTATCAACCCACACTGCTCGCAGGCGCTGCGCTAACTTCGCGTCATTAATAGTCGGGGGCACACTTTCATTGGATACTATCACCTCTGGCAGCATGTCTTCCGACAGCCCTGCCACACGGCCCATGTTCTCAGCGATTCGCTTGATGCCTTCCAATAATGTTGTTCTTGTTTCCTGACTGGTGTTGCGCACTGTTAGTTGTAATACCGCTCGGTCAGAAATGATGTTGTGCTTGGTACCAGAATGAAATGAGCCAACCGTGACAACACCCGGGTCGCGCGGTGGTAGTTCGCGTGCTACCAAAGTTTGCAAAGCCATTACAATCTGCGCCCCTAGGACGATCGGGTCCTTGCCCGCGTGTGGGCTAGCGCCATGTGCGCCAACACCATGAATCACAATATCAACAGTATCTGCACCTGCATAGGGGCTGCCATCGGTCACTCCAATTTTACCCGCTTCTAAACCAGAGGCAACATGAAAGGCTAAACCGTAATCTGGCGTACCAAAGCGTTGGTATAGATTGTCGTTCATCATCATCTTGGCGCCAATCACCCGTTCTTCCGCCGGTTGAACAATCAACATCAAGGTGCCTGACCATGTGTCTTTATTAGCTTGCATATAGCGAGCTGTACCCACCAAGCTGGTTATGTGAACATCGTGGCCACAGGCGTGCATAACTGATACTTCATTGCCAGTAATTGGGTCTTTTTGCTTGGCTTTTGAGGCATAACTCAGACCTGACTTCTCTTCCACCGGCAGACCATCCATATCCGCGCGCATGCTGACTAAGGGGCCTTCACCATTTTTCATAATAGCTACTACGCCTGTGCCACCTACTCCCGTGGTGACATCAAAGCCGGCTGAACTCAATTCTTTTGCCATTCTAGCGGCCGTTTCATTTTCTACCAAACTAAGCTCTGGGTTGGCGTGAAAGTGTTTGAACAGCGGTTCTAGATAAGCCTTATATTCGCCTGCCACATGCTTTGAAAGTTTGTTCTCTGCAAGTGTTACGCTGCTGCATAATGCTAGAAAAAAAGCCATGGATAGTGTTAATTTGTTGCGCATTGCTAACTCCAATTTCTGATTTCTTATAGTTGTGATAGCTTAACCGAAAGTGCTGCTTCCTGTTAACATATTGGTCACACAAAATCTTTTAGATGAAACTCCCTGCCACAAGTGGCAGGGTATCTTTTTACAAGCAAGAATCTATATCGCAGTAAGCCAAGGGAAGTTTAGCCCTCGCTCGCGATTAAAACCATAGAGAAACTATTACGCATGAGCGCCTCCAATAAAACGTCCACCCATACCTATACTCCAGACCAGAGAAATAACTCCATACTAATCAATATTAACGGCGAGCTTTTCGCCCGCGAAGACGCCAAGGTCTCGGTATTTGATTCTGCGTTTATGCTCGGAGACGGAGTATGGGAAGGCTTACGCGTACACAACGCAAAGGTAGCATTTCTGCAGATTCATTTAGATCGTCTATACGCCGGCGCAAAATCCCTAGATTTTCATCCTGGAGTTGAACAGGCCACACTGGTAGAACGCATCCACCAAACCTTAGAGGCTAACAATATGGCTGATGGCGTACACTTAAGGGTAATGGTAAGTCGCGGCACTAAATCAACTCCATACCAGGACCCTAGAGTAACTATAACCCCACCAACAATAGTTATTATTCCCGAATACAAAGAGGCCTTACCTGAAACTGTTGAAAAGGGCGTCGATCTTTTTACAGTACACGTTCGACGTGGTTTTCCGGACGTGCAGGATCCAAAATTAAACAGCCATTCCAAGATCAACTGCATCTTAGCCTGTATTCAGGCGACCAAGGCTG
>Ga0316189_10002714_pt1 | contig 17287 bp, 12 predicted proteins | sample LowCovwburrow_MG_FD_204930 | JGI IMG/M metagenome (GOLD analysis project Ga0316189, IMG submission 204930) | Coastal sediment microbial communities from Maine, United States - Lowes Cove worm burrow | ecosystem: Environmental > Aquatic > Marine > Coastal > Sediment | place: USA: Maine...
CGGCAAGAGCAGCGGCGGCAAGAGCAGCGGCGGCAAGAGCAGCGGCGGCAAGAGCAGCGGCGGCAAGAGCAGCGGCGGCAAGAGCAGCGGCGGCAAGAGCAGCGGCGGCAGCTCCTCGGCGAGCTGCGCTTCGGCTGATAGCTGCACGATCCGCCGCTCGGAGCTCGACGCGGCCCTCGCCAACCCATCCGCGGCGAGCAGGCAGATCCGCTTTACCCCGCACATCAGCGGCGGCAAGCATCGCGGCTATCGTCTGACCAGCGTGACTCCGGGCTCCGCGGTCGCTGGCCTAGGGATGCGCAAGGGCGACGTGATCACCAAGATCAACGGCCACAGCCTGACCGATGAGGGCGAGCTCTTCGCCCTCTACATGGGGCTCGGCGGCACCTCGACCTTCCGGATCAACTACGAGCGCGGCGGCGCGAAGCGGGTCAAGACGGTCCGCGTCCGCTGAGGCGCTCGACGACAGGGCTCCGAGCACAGTCCGCGGGATGGTCCAGGCGGCGGCACCCGGAGCGCGGTGCTCGACGGCGCGATGCGGGGACCGTGTTGCCATCGCGGAACTCGGGCTTTTCGCAGGTTTTGCCGCCGTCGGTGAGTGCTGCCTGCGTGCCGGTCTCGGGCGGTCCTGCGAGCAACCTGCGGAGAACCCCGCGTGCTCTTCGGCCCTCACCGGTCCGCCGACAGCGAGCGTGTCAGGGCGGTGAGGGCCGAAGAGCGTACGGTGGGGACCGTGCCCTCGGCCTCCTAGGACGCCTTGGGGGACTCTCTGGCGAGGAGCGCCTCGATCAGCGGATCGGTCGTGCTGCCGCGGGCGGGCTCGCTGGCGAGGAGCGCCTCTACCGCTTCGTGGGTCGACAGGAAGAAGTTCTCCGGGCCGAGCGCGTTGAGGAAGCCCGAGCGGAGCATCACCTGACGGACCGGCCCCTTGACCCCGGCGAAGGCGAGGCGGATCCCTCGCTCGCGGTACTCGTCGGCGATCCGGTGCAGCGCGGTGTCGGCCGAGGAGTCGAGGTCATTGATCGCGCTGGCGTCGAGGAGCACGGCGTGCAGGGGCTCCTCGGCGGCGGCCTCGAGGTCGCGGAGGGTCTCGCGGAGGAAGGAGACGTTGCCGAAGTAGAACTGGGCGTCGATCCGGAGGATCAGCAGGCCTGGATAGGCTCTCGCCTCGGGGGCGTTGCGGAGGTTGCGGAAGGACTGCGAGTTCGGCATCCGCCCGAGCACGGCTGCGTGGGGTCGGGTCGTCCGGACGACGAACCAGAGGAGCGAGGCGGCGACGCCGATGAGGATCCCCGCCTGGATGCCGATCACGAGGACTGCGGCGAAGGTGACCCCGAAGAGCGCGAGGTCGGAGCGTTTGACCCGCCAGAGGTGGGCGACCTGCTTGAGATCGATGAGGCCGAAGACCGCGGTCATGATGATCGCCGCGAGGGTCGCCTTTGGCAGGAAGTAGAGGAGGGGCGTCAGGAAGAGCAAAGAGACCGCGACGACGACGGCGGTGATGATCCCGGCGAGCGGCGTCTCGGCGCCAGCCTGCTCGTTGACCGCCGTCCGCGAGAAACCGCCGGTGACCGGATAGCCGCGGAAGAGCGAGGCTGTGAGGTTGGCCGCGCCGATAGCGATAAGCTCGCGGTTGGGATCGACCTCGTAGCGCTTCTTGGTCGCGATCGCCTTGGAGACGCTGATCGCCTCCATGAAGGCGACGAGGGCGATCGCGAGGGCCGTCGGCGCGAGTTCGATGAGGGCGTCCATCCGCACGTCGGGGAGGGTCGGCGTCGGCAGCCCGGCCGTGACCTCGCCGACGATCGCCACCCCCTCGAGGTCGAGGCGACCGAGCCAGACCGCGAGGGTGCTGATGACGACGACGACCAGCGCCTTGGGCAGGCGCGGCGCCCAACGCCGGAGGGCGAGGAGCAGCGCGACCGCGGCAGCGCCGAGCCCCAGGGTCAAGAGGTGGGTCTCGGTGACATGGCGACCGACCTCGGCGGCGATCTCATAGACGATGTTGGAGGAGGCGAGGGGCACCCCGAGGAGGTGCTTGAGCTGGCTGAGGCCGATGATGATCGCCGCCGCCGAGGTGAAGCCGCTGATCACCGGCTGCGAGAGGAAGTTGACGAGGAAGCCGAGGCGGGCGAGGCCCATCGCGATCTGGAGGAGGCCGGCCATCAGCGCCAGGAGGACCGCGTAGGCGATGTACTCCGGGCTGCCGGAGGCCGCGATCGCGCCGACGCCAGCGGCGACGAGGAGCGAGTCCATCGCCACCGGGCCGACGGCGAGCTCGCGCGAGGTGCCGAAGAGGGAGTAGGCGATCAGCGGGGTGACCGAGGCGTAGAGGCCGACGATCGGGGGGAGCCCGGCGAGCATGGCGTAGGCCATGCCTTGCGGGATCAACATCACCGCGGTCGTCAGTCCGGCGGTGATATCGCCCTTGAGGGCGGCGCGGCGGTAGCTCGGCAGCCAGCGGAGGATCGGGAGTGCATTTCGGAGCGCGGCGGACATCGGCACAGGAGACCAATGCAAGGCCCGTGCTCAAGTCCTCCGGAGGCTTTGCTGGGCGCTGCAACGCGATAATAGCCGCTTTGGGCGTCGGTTGTTGCGACACGTTGCGGGCGACGAGACATCGCGCTCCGGTCGACGCGCGGGCCCGCACGGCCGAGGAGCTGACATGGCAGAGGTCCGCGCGCGCTCTGGCTTGAGCCTCTCGGCTCCGCCGAAACCTGCACGGCTCGGTACAGCGGCGGCTCGTGGGTGTCAGGACTCTCACCACAGGCTCCTCGCGAGCTCCGGCTCGTCGGTGCCGACTGTGGCGGCGAGAGAGTGCTCGGCCAGTCCGGCGATCCGCTCAGCTGCTCGGCTTGCTCTTGCCGAGGTTGACGATCACCTTCGCCGAGCCGGTGTGGACGAGCTGCTTGGGCGCGGCGAAGAGCCGGGCACAGGCGACGCCGTCGCGGAAGGGGCGCGCGGACTCGTAGGTCGCCGGCAGGACGAGCTCGCCCTTGCGATCGATGTAGCCCCAGCGGTGGTCGACGCGGACGGCGGCGCGACCGTCGCTGAAGGGCTCGGCGAGCTCGAACCCGGGCTCGATCGCGACCTTTCCGGTGATGTCGATGTAGCCCATCTTGGTGCCGAGCCCGACCGCGGCGAGCCCCTCCGAGAAGCTGCTCCCGCTGCGGAACTCGATGTCGATGACCATCTCGGCCTCGCGGTTGATGTAGCCGGTGTGGCCCTCCTCGTGGATCGCGGCGAGGCCCTCGGAGAAGTCGCTCGCCTCAGGGAACTCGGGCTCGATGATCACCTTGCCGCGGGGATCGATGTAGCCGTAGAGGTCGTCGAGCTGGACCCGGGCCAGGCCGTCGACGAAGTCGTAGACCATGTCGTACTCGGGCTGGACGATGATCTCGCCGGCCTTGTCAAAGTAGCCCCAGCAGGCGACGCCGATCCGGTTGAGCGCCTTGAAGCGGGCGAGACCCTCGACGTACCTGCCGACCTGGAGGGTGTCGGCGGGGAGCAGCGAGAAGTTGCCCTGCTTGTCAATAAAGCCGCCTTGATCGCCGCGTTGGACGTGGGCTCGGCCGTCAGAGAAGCCGGTCGCAGAGCTGAACGCAGGGGCGATGACCATCGTCCCTTGGGGATCGATGTAGCCCCACTTGTCCTCGACCTTGACCGCGGCGAGGCCCTCGCTAAAGCCTAGGGTCAGGCCGTAGGCCGCCGGGATCATCAGCTCGCCGGTGATCCGGATGAAGCCGTACTTGTCGCCGACGCGGCAGGGGAGCAGGCCGTCGGCGTAGGGCATGCTCCAGCCCATCGGCGAGGCCGGCAGCGCCTTGCCCTTGCGGTCGAGGAGGACGAAGGGGCCGGGATCTCCGTGCGGGTTGATGTAGGGGAAGTCGATGCCGCGGCCGAGCTCGAGCAGGATGGTGTCGAGCGACTCGTCCGGCTCGACGCCCTGGGTCAGCTTCTCGCAGAGGCGAGAGAGGAGGGTGATCGTCTCCTTGATCCCGACCGGGGCGTCGCCGATCAGGGTGCCGAACTCGTGGTTGAAGCGGAGCGTGCAGCGGGCCTTTTTTTTCGGGCCCTCGTGGACCTCGAGGATGTGCGTGTAGTCGGACATCGCGTCGCCGTGGACGCCCGTGACGCTCTTGAACTTGTACTGCTCGAAGCGCTCGACGAGCTCGGTAAAGCAGCTCTCGGGCAGCTTGAGCTTGTGCTTGGCGTCCTTGGTCGCGAGGCTGACATCGCCGCTCGCGGTGATCACCAGGATCTCTTCGTCGCTCGCGAGGCGAGGCCACATCCGGTAGACGATCTGGGTGGCGCGGGAGAGGGTCTTGGCCATGTGGCTCCTGGACTCGAGGCGGACCTGCGGGGCCTGCTGGGGCCTGCTGGGGCCTGCCCGAGCCGTGCCCGGATTGTACAACTGGGTCCGGGTCCTGCGCCTCCTCCGGGAGAGGCGCGATCGCGCGCTCACGTGACGTGTGTCATGGGCGAATAGCGCCGTAGATCGTGGCCCGGAGGCTCGCGGGCGCTCGCGGGCGCTCGCGGGCGCGCGGACATCGGTCGCGATCGTCAGGCGTCCCGATCCTCGGCGCGACCGAGGCTTTGCCGGATATCGCGGGCCCAGACCTCGAGATCGGAGATCGTCGAGTCCGCCTCGGCGGGCGCCGCGAGCGATGGCGGCGAGTCGCGTACGCAGGCGCTCCATGCCGAGACGCAGGCGTCCGCGGGCGGTTCCCTCAGGGATCCCGAGCAGCGCGCTATTGTGTGGCCCCGAGAGATCTTCAAAGATCGGGAGTTCGAGGACCTGGAGGTCGACCGGGATTCTTGCGGAGCGCTCGGAGCAGGAGCTGAGCTTCGCGGTGTCGGACGAGGGGCGACCACACCGACGATGGGTCGAGGTCGCAGGCGTAGACGGCCGCTTGCGTGAGGTGGGTCAGCGCTGCGTGGGCTCGTCGCGATGCGTCAGGCCCGCGCGCGTCACGACGCCGCAACATCTGCACGCTATCTCAACATTTCGCGAGCCCATCAGGCGGTCTCTATGGAATTGGCGACGAGCAAATGTGAAGAGTTTGTAGTCCCTCGTACGCGATAGGTGTTCCCCTCGGGGGGTGTTGAAGAGGAGCTGAGAGCTCCGCTTTTCTGTGCACGATCTTGTGCAGGTCGACGCATCGATTTGACGCGATCTCCCATGCGCACTATGAACACTTCCCTGGCCCAACCCCCTACGCTCTGTGCGGCCTTGGCCTCTGTCTTCTCCCTGCGGGCGCGCTCGCAGGTGTACGGTGAACACCCTAAACATGCCTCTTGAGGGCAGCAACATCAGCTTTGGCGGTTGCTCGACGGAGGGCCCCTCGGGCGGCAGCTCCTGGGGGTGCGCGGGCGATGGTAGTGACAGTGGAGAGGCGTCACACCACACCTCCAAGCCGCTGTACAGGGCAAGCTCTGGGCGGGTCGATCGCGGCGCAGTCGCGTACCGGTGCTGCAGGGCTGCGGCTGCGGGCTGAGGGGCCGCGGACGCGCCGCTGATCGACGAAGACTTCGTCCGGGCTCTCTTCCCGAGCGACATTGACGCTGGCTGCATCCAGGACCCCTACGAGAGCTCAGATGTTCGGAGGAAGAGCGGCTCGGAGAACACGGTCCGAGGGAGGTCAGAGGCTCTTCGAGGGATCGTATGGGGAGGGATCGAGCTCCGCGCTCGGCGGTCGACGACCGTCGCCGAGCGCGTCGTCGACCGGCTCCTCCTCGATGTTCTGGATCGACTCGGCGGCGGGGCGGTCGGGGGTCAGCATTCCGCCGAAGTCGAGGAGGGCGTTGCCGACCGCGGCGCCCAGGGTGAAGGAGCGGAGCCCGACGAGGGCTCCGCCGCCCGCCGCCCGGGCCCGTCGACGACGGATCACGACCGTCAGCAAAGAGACGAGGAGGAGGCCGAGGGCGATCGGCTGCAACCATCCCGCGCCTGCCTCAGGCGGCAAGCCGAGGTCGACCCGGATGGTCGGTCCGGCCGGGTCGAAGAGCCAGGTGAGCGCGGCCATCAGCACGGAGTCGATGGTAGCGGCGGGCTCTGGCGATCTGACGGAGGGCACGAGGTGGCTCTATGTGCTCGCTGATCTTCGCTGGTCAGGGCGTAGGCGGTCGCGGCAGCGTAGGCGCGCGGCCGAGGCCAGGACCCCAGGAGCCCGTGGCCAAGGTGCCCTCGTCGAGCCGCTGAGCTCCGCCAGGGCTCGGTACAGCCCGGCACAGCGTCTCGCAGAAGCCGAGCGGGTCGACGATTGCAGCGCGAGAGCACGGGCTCCTAGGCGGTCGGAGCGTGGCGTCAGAGCGCTCTGGCAGGGCCCTGCCAGAGCGCTCTCGCGGGAGCCTCTAGCCGGCTCCACGCCGAGGTTGAGGCTGTCAGGCGCGGAGCCTGAGCGCTGCCCGGGTCTCCTCAGGGCTGGCGATCCCGCGGCCGGCACGCTCGGCGCAGGCGGCGAGGGCTGCGATCAGCTCGCCGTTGCTCGTCGCACGCTCGCCGTCGGGAAGATAGAAGGTGTCCTCAAGGCCGCTGCGGAGCGCCCCGCCGAGCTCGGCGGCCCGCTGGTGCAGGTCCCAGACCTCCCGTCGACCGATCGCGGTGACCTCCCAGGAGGAGCCAGGCTTGGTCTGCTTGGGGAGGTAGTTCAACAGCTCGGGATCCGCCGGCATGCCAGAGGCCACGCCCATGACGAAGTTGTAGTGGGGATCCGTGGCCATGCCGACGTCGACGTAGAGGCCGACGGAGCGGATGATCCCCAGATCAAAACACTCGAACTCGGGCATCGCCTCGGTCTCTCGCATCACGTCGAGGAAGGCCTGGACCTTGCCGACGGGGTTGTCGAAGACCATCGGCGGCCAGGCCCAAGTGCCGGCGCTACGGGCCTTGAGGTAGTTGAGCGTGCCGGCGTTGCAGGCCGCGATCTCCGGCTTGACCCTGCGCATGCAGGCGCTCGGGGCGGAGATGTCGGGGCCGATGACCCCGGTGCTCATGTTGATGACGATCCCCGGGCAGCGCTCGCGGATCGCGTCGACGATGCTCGCGGCGACCTCGGGATCCCAGCTCGGCATGTGCCCCCAGCCGGGCTCCTGTGAGCGGAAGTGGACGTGGACGATCGAGGCGCCCGCGTCGAAGGCCCGCTTCGCCTCGGCGGCCATCTCCTCCGGGGTCACCGGCACCGGGTGCTGCTTGGGGTTGGTGAGCACCCCGGTCAGGGCGCAGGTGATGATCGCTTTGTCCGTGGTCGCCATGGTCGCCTTCGCTCCGTCCAGAGCGGTGCAACGCTATCGAAAAAGAGACGTTCGCGGGCGCCGAAGACCTCGACCGATGGGCGGCTGCACGCGAACGAGCGGGTAAGCGCTGGTAGGAGCGGGGCGGATGCGGGCGCAGGTGCGCGAGGCGTCCTCAAAGCGTGCAGTGCGGGGAGGGGGAGGCTGAGGCGTGGGCCGGCCCCGGGGGACAGCACTCTCTCAGACAGGGCGGAGCGCGCGTCGACCCCTGAAGGGGTCGATGCACGTCCTTGACTCGTTCGCGCTGCCCCCCGGGGCCGGCCCCCAACGCGTCCTCCGGGTGAGGGAGCCGGGGGATCGGAGGCTGTGGTGCTAGGCCGGGGCTGAGGTGCTCTGGGGGCTGAGGAACTCTGGGGGCTGAGGAACTCTGGGGGCTGAGGAACTCTGGGGGCTGAGGTGCTAGGTCGGGGCTGCGGAGCTCTGGGGGCTGAGGTGCTAGGTCGGGGCTGCGGAGCTCTGGCTGATCCCGTGCGGCGCTAGTCGTCTGGACCTCTCCGCCTGGAGCGTTCGGAAGTCGCTGCGTGGGGGCTGCTCGAAGTGCTGGGGGCTGCGGCGCTAGGTGGGGTCTAGGTGGCGGTATCGATGGTTACGAGGAGCCTGCGCGCCTTGACCTGGGCGCCGACTTCGGCGTGGAGGGAGGCTACGATCCCGCGCACGCCGGCGGTCAGCGAGGTCTCGATCTTCATCGCCTCGACGATCGCGACGACGGTCCCGGGCTCGACCTCGTCACCGACGGCGACCGGCAGGGCGATGAGGCGGCCGATCGTCGGCGAGCGGACGGATCCGTCGCCCGGCGTCAGCCCGGCGTCGGCTCGGCCGCGAGGGATGACCTCGGCGAAGCGGTGGAGCGCGCCGTCTCGCTCGAGGAGCAGCGTCTCCCCGTCGTGCGCCGCGTGGACCCGCTCGCGGAGGCCGTCGATCGCGACCCTTCGGCGGGGTCCGTCAGCCCTCAGGAGCGCGACCTCGACGGGATCCTGGCTGCCGGGACATCCGCCGACGCTGGCCCGCCCAGGGGCGATGAGGCGGACGGCGAGGATGGCCCGAACATCGCCGCAGGTGAGCTCCAGGGGGAAGCCGTCGCCCTCGTTGCTCCGCCAGGGATCGTCGTAGCGCTCGGCCTTGCGACCCTCGGCCGCCCAGAGCAGCGCGGCGAGGGCCCACTCGCCGGCGCTCGGGGTCTTGGCGGTGGTCACGGTCGGCTCGAGGTCGGACTCGACGAAGCGGGTCGTCGCCTCGCCGGCGATGAAGGTCGGGTGATCCAGGACGTCGAGGAGAAAGCGCTTGTTGTGGGGCGGGCCGAGGAGGACGGTCTCGCGCAGCGCCCGGCCCACTCGCCGGCGGGCGTCCTCACGGGAGTCGCCGTGGGCGATCACCTTGGCGACCATCGGGTCGTAGAAGGGCGTGATCTCCTGCGCAGCGTTGAGGCCGTGGTCGACCCGGGTATGGACACCGTCGGCGAGCGCCGGCCGCCAGGCGACGACGGGCCCTGCCTGGGGCAGGAAGCCGTTGTAGGGGTCCTCGGCGTAGAGGCGGACCTCGATGGCGTGACCGCGGAGGGCGACGTCGGCCTGGGCGAGCGGCAGTGGCTCGCCGGCGGCGACCTTGAGCTGGAGCTCGACCAGATCGAGGCCGGTGCAAAGCTCGGTGACCGGGTGCTCGACCTGGAGGCGGGTGTTCATCTCGAGGAAGTAGAACTCGCCGTCTTGGCCGAGGAGGAACTCGACCGTGCCCGCGCCGACGTAGCCGATCGTCTGCGCGGCCTGGACCGCGGCGGCGCCCATCCGCGCCCGGAGGTCGGCATTGACCGCGGGGGAGGGGGCCTCTTCGATGACCTTCTGGTGGCGGCGCTGGACCGAGCAGTCGCGCTCGCCGAGGTGGAGGCAGGCGCCGTGGCTGTCGGCGAAGACCTGGATCTCGACGTGGCGGGCGTCGATGACCGCACGCTCTAGGATCACCTCATCGCTGCCGAAGGCGTTCTTCGCCTCGGATCGGGCCTGTGCGAGGGCGCCGACGAAGTCGTCCATCGACTCGACCAGGCGCATGCCTCGACCGCCGCCTCCGGCCGCCGCCTTGACAAGGAGCGGGAAGCCGACGCCCGGGGCCTCGGCGAGCAGACGCTCGTCGCTCTGGTCCTCGCCGGAGTAGCCGGGCACGCAGGGGACCCCGGCGGCGAGCATCAGCCGCTTGGCCTCGGCCTTGTTGCCCATCCGCTGGATGGCCTCGGCGGGCGGGCCGATGAAGGTGATCCCCGCCTCGGCGCAGGCGCTCGCGAAGGCCTCGTTCTCCGAGAGGAAGCCGTAGCCCGGGTGGATCGCGTCGGCGCCGGCGCGGCGGGCTGCGGCGATGAGGCTGCTGATCGACAGGTAGGACTCGCTCGCCGGAGCGGGGCCGATACAGACCGCCATGTCGGCGAGGTCGACGTGGCGGGCGTCGGCGTCGGCGTCGGAGAAGACGGCGACGCTGCGGTAGCCGAGGGCGTGTGCCGAGCGGAGGATCCGGCAGGCGATCTCGCCGCGGTTCGCGATCAGGATGGTCGAAAAGCCAGGCATGGTCGTCTGCGGGGGGGCGGTGCGTCGCCGATCAGTCGGCGCTCTTGGGGTTGTCGGCGTGCTCGGCCGCGGCGTTTGTCTCGGCCCAGGAGGGGCGACGTCGCTGCATGAAGGCGACGGTGCCCTCGACGCCTTCGGGGCTGCGGAGGGCCGCCGCGAAGTCGTGGGAGCTGCGGTCGAGGAGCTCCGCGAGCGGGGTTTGCTGGGCGTCGAGCATCAGCCGCTTGGTCGTGCCGATCGCCGCCGGGGCGCAGCGGCCGATCTGCGAGAGCACCATCTCCAGCCGCTCGTCGAGGATGAGCGAGTCGGAGGCGACCTCGTGGATGAGCCCGAGGACGCGCGCCTCATGGGCGTCGATCTTGCCGCCGGTGACCGCCAGGCGCCGGGCCTGGGTGAGGCCGATCCGCTGGACGATGAAGGGCGCGATCTGGGCCGGGGGGACCCCGAGGCTGGTCTCGGGGAGCTTGAAGACGGCGTCGGTGTGGGCGATCGCGACGTCGCTGACACAGGCGAGGCCAAAGCCGCCGCCCATCGCCGCGCCCTCGATCAGGGCGATCACGGCCTGCGGAGCTTGGTTGACCTCGGTGAGCATCGCCCCGAAGAGCCGGTTGGAGTGGGCGAGCGGATCGACACCGTCGGGTCCGGGGGTCGCTTGGCGGGCGGCGGCCATGTCCTTGATGTCACCGCCAGAGCAGAAGTTTCCGCCGGCGCCGCGGATGATCACCGCGCGGATGTCGTGGCGATCGCGGAGCGCGTCGAAGACCGACATGATCTCCTCGACCATCGCGAAGCTCATCGCGTTGCGGACGTAGGGGCGGTTGAGGGTCAGGTGGAGGCGCCAGCCGTCGCGCTGGAGCTCGAGGTGTTCGCAGGTGGGGAGACGTGACATGAACTCTGGTCCTGGTTGTTCTGGCGGTCGTGGGGCGTGAAGGTCGCACAAGCGGCCCTACATCCGGGCGACGCCGAAGGTGTTGGGGTAGAGCCTGCGGCGCTCACCCTCACGGATCGTCGCGAGGGCGAAGGAGAGCACCTTGCGGCTGTCGCGGGGATCGATGATGCCGTCATCCCAGAGGCGGGCGGTGGCGTAGAGCGCTTTGGACTCGTCGCCCAGGCGTTTCTTCAGCTCGCCGCCCATCGCCCCGATCGCCTCGGCGTTGGGGGTCATGCCCATCCGCGTGAGCTTGGCGGTGGTGATGAGCTCCATGACCTTGGCCGCCTGCTCGCCGCCCATCACCGCGATCCGCGAGGCGGGCCAGGCGAAGACAAAGCGAGGATCGAACGAGCGCCCGCACATTCCGTAGTTGCCCGCGCCGAAGGAGCCGCCGAGCACCAGCGTCAGCTTGGGCACGGTCGCGTTGGCGACCGCCTGGATCATCTTCGACCCATGCTTGACCATCCCTGCGCGCTCAGCCTCGGTGCCGACCATGTAGCCGGTGGTGTTCTGCAGGAAGAGCAGCGGCGTGTCGCTCTGGCAGCACAGCTGGATGAAGTGGCTGGCCTTGGTCGCGCCGTCCGGATCGATAGGACCGTTGTTGCCGATGATGCCGACCGCGTGGCCGTCGATCGACGCGTGGCCGCAGACGGTCGCGCCGCCGTAGAGGGCCTTGAACTCGAGGAAGTCGGAGTCGTCGACGAGGCGGGCGATGACCTCGCGGACGTCGTAGGGCCGGCGAAAGTCGGCCGGGACCAGGCCGAGGAGCTCGCCTGTGTCGTAGCGCGGCGGCTTGGCGACCTTCGCCCGAGGGTGGTCCCGCCTCGGCGCGGGGTCGTCGTCCCAGCCGAGCTTGGTCATGAGATCCCGCGCGAGGTGGACGGCGTGGGCGTCGTCCTCGGCGAGGTACTCCGCGGTGCCGGTGACGGTGGCGTGGAGCTCCGCGCCGCCTAGGGCCTCATCCGTGGCGATCTCGCCGGTCGCGGCCTCGACCAGGGGGGGGCCCGCGAGGAAGACCTTGGCCTTGCCGCGGACCATGATCACGTAGTCGCTGAGCCCCGGCAGGTAGGCGCCGCCGGCGGTCGATGAGCCGTGGACGACGGTGATCTGGGGCAGGCCAGCGGCGGAGAGGCGGGCCATGTTCGCGAAAACTCTGCCGCCGTCGACGAAGATCTCCGCTTGGTAGAGCAGGTTGGCGCCGCCGCTCTCCGCCAGCGAGATCATCGGCAGGCGGTTCTCTAGGGCGATCTGCTGCGAGCGCAGGGACTTGCGCAGGCCCATCGGCGAGATCGAGCCGCCCTTGATCGCCGAGTCGGCGGCGCCGACCAGGCAGCGGATCCCGCCGACAAAGCCGATGCCGACGATGTTGCCGCCGCCGGCGACGTCACGCTCGCCGTCGTCGTCGTGCATCTTGTAGCCGGCGAGGCTCGAGAGCTCGAGGAAGGGGGCGCCGCGGTCGAGGAGGCGGGCGAGGCGGTCGCGCGGGAGCAGCTGGCCGCGCTTTTGGAACTTCTCGGCCTTGCGCGCCGAGTTGTCGCGGACCCGCTGCTCGATAGCTCGGATCTCGGCGATGTGGGCGAGCTGATCCTCGCGGTTCTTCTGGAACGTCGCGGAGCTGGTGTCGATCGAAGAGGCGAGGATCGGCATGGTGGTCGTCGCTGTTCAGTCCGCGTCTTCGCGGAGCGCCTCGGGGAGGGTAGCGCGGTGGAAGCCGTCGAAGGGGGCGGACCTCTCGTGCGCGTTCATCGGCCAGAGAACGGTGGCGTGGGGCGCTGCGCCGTCGACCCGCAGGGTCGAGCCGCTGATGAACGACGCGGCCTCGCTGAGGAGGAAGCAGATCGCCGCGGAGACCTCGGACTCGGTGCCGAGGCGGGCGAGGGGGACGGCCTTTTTTAGCTTCGGGATCATCGCCCGTACTGCGCCGGAGTAGGTGTCCATCCCCGACGAGGCGATCCAGCCTGGGGCGACGGCGTTGACCCGGATCCCGGCGGAGGCCCACTCGAGCGCTGCGGTCTCGGTGAGGTTGACCATCCCCGCCCGGGCCGCGCCGGAGTGCCCCATCCCCGGCATGCCGAACCACATGTCGGCGACGATGTTGACGATCGCGCCGCCGTGCTTCGCCATGCTCTGGGAGTAGACCTCGCGCGACATCAGGAAGCCGCCGACGAGGTTGGTCCGGACGACCGTCTCAAAGCCCTTCTGGCTGATCGCCGCGAGGGGCGAGGGGTACTGGCCGCCGGCGTTGTTGACGAGGCCGTGGAGCTGTCCCCGGGCCTGGACGATCGCGGCGACGGTGGTGCGGACCCGCTCTTCGTCGCGGATGTCGCAGGTGTGCCAGGAGACCTCGCCGCCGTCCTCACGGATCTCTTCGGAGGTGCGGACGAGCTTGTCCTCCTTGCGGCCGAGGAGGACGACGTGGGCCCCGAGGGCGGCGAGCTCGTGGGCGGTGCAACGACCGATGCCGCTGCCGCCTCCAGTGACGATGTGGGTCTGCTCGGCGAAGAGATCAGGGCGGAAGATCGAGCGGAAGCGCATAAGAGGTCCTCGGTGGGTGGGTGCCGCGAATACTGTAGTGAACGCCGACGCGATTGTGGTACGCAAGGCGCCGGATCACGAGACCGCCCTGAGATCTGCGCTCGAGAGTTGCACAGGTCAGGCCGGGACCAACGACCGGGAAAGAGAGCGACCCATGAGTGCAGATGACCTCGCAGCCTACACCCGCAGCGTCCGTGAGAAGGTCGGTGACGACTCCGGACTCGACGCGACGATCAAGTTCGCGTTTAAGGACGACGGCGGCTTCCTCTACATCGACGGCAAGTCGACCCCGAACTCGGTCTCCAACGAGGACAGCGAGGCCCAGTGTACGGTCAACGTCTCGATCGAGGACTTCGGCGCGCTCGTCCGCAAGGAACTCGATCCGATGGTCGCCTTCATGGGTGGCAAGATCAAGATCGAGGGCGACATGGGCGTCGCGATGAAGCTCGGCCGCCTCTTCGGCTAGCTGAGGGACGGCGCGGCCACGCTATGCACGGGACGCTCACCGCAACCTCTGCGGAGTCTCGCGGCTAGCTCGCCCAGCTCGGCCAATACGCCTGAGAAGGCCTGCTGTCCTCGACAGCCGGCCTTCTGTCGTTCTCAGGCGTGGAGACCTCCGCGCATCGTCGGGATTGTCACCGCGGGCGAAAATGCGCCACATGGATTGGATGTCGCGATTTCGAGCGCATCCCCTCTTGGTCTTGCTCCTCGCGTTGTCCGGCTGTGGTGAGGATAGTGGCCGCGAGGGCGCGTCCACCGGGCTGACCGGTGCGAGCGGGGTCTCGAGCATCACCGGCGCCTCAGGGGTCGCAAGCGCCTCCGCCGGATCGAGCGGCTTCGATAGTGACAGCGACTCCGGGTCGGCGACGGCGACCGGCGGTTCGATGGAGGACTGCCTCGACGACGACGACTGCGCTCCGGGCTTGGTCTGCGGCGAGTGGTCCGGTCAATGCTTGGCGCCAGGCGCCTGCGTCTACACCGAGGACTGCGAGGAGGGTCAGCTCTGCAACGGGGGGGAGTGCGAGATCGGCAGCGACTGCGGGGCGAGTGCCTTCAACCTGACCAAGTTGCCGCCCAACGTCATGATCGTCCTCGACCGTTCGGGGAGCATGAACGGCGATGTCCAGGACTCGGACGAGAGCCGCTGGGAGGTCGCCAAGGACGCGATCTTCACGCTGGTCGAGAGCTTCAACAACGACATCCGCTTCGGCCTTGTCACCTACTCCGCCTGCGAGATCCTCGAGTGTACGGCCGGCGAGATCGTCGTCCCCGTGATCGACCAGTCGCTCAATATGCTCACTGAGTTCCTCGCCGATAAGGGCTTTTTGTACCTCTGCAACTCGGGCAACCCGGAGACCAGCACCGGCAACACGCTCCAGGCCTTGGTCGGCGAGCCGACGCTCCAGGAGCCGGCGCGGGGCAACTCGATCATCCTGATCACCGACGGGGCGGAGAGCTCCGAGTGCCAGGGGAGCACCAACGGCGCACAGGCGGCGGGCGATCTCTACGGTCAGGGGCTGCCGGTCAAGACCTACGCGGTCGGCTTCTCTGACAATGTCATCGGCTCCCTCGCCGACATCGCCTTGGCCGGCGGGACCGAGGTCGCCTACAACGCCAACAACCCGCAGAGCCTCGAAGAAGCCTTGAGCGCGATCGCGGCCAACGTCGCCTCCTGCGACTATGTGCTCGACGGAGACCCGCCAGACGTGAAGGACATCTTCGTCTTCTTCGACGACGACCCGAAGGGGATCCCGTACGACCCAGTCAACGGTTGGACCTACGATCCGGAGACCAAGACGCTGCACTTCCACGGCCAGGCCTGCGAGGATCTCAAGTCGGGGAAGGTCATCGACATCGACGTGGTCTACGGCTGCAACGCGCCGATCCCCGGCTAGCCGCCGGAGCCTCTCTCGGATCGCGCTGAACGCTGCTGTACCGCGCCGTCGCAAGCTCCGGCGGATCCTTGAGGGGGGCGGGGCTGGGCGACGGGGGTCCCTCGCCGGCTAGGTCTGCGGCAAGAACCGCGCGCTGCGAGGTTGCGGTGCGGCCAGGCGAGGGCCCCTGGCGATGCTCGCCGCCGCGGGCTCAAGGTAGGGCACGGGCTCGTCGGAGAGCGTTCGGCCTCGGCTGGCGCGAGGGCGATTGTGCGCGCCGTCTCGACGAGCTGCGTGGGCGCAGCGTGATAGAGTCCGGACGATGCAGAAGATCGACGAGAGCGTCCGTGAGGCCTTCGCCCGGGTCGATTCAGACCACAACGGGAGCATCGATCTGATCGAGTTTCGCAAGCTCGTGGGGGAGCTCGGCGACATCCGCGGGCCGGCGGAGGTCGAGGCTGCCTTCGACGCGATCGACGTCAGCTGTGACGGTCTGATCGGGCTCGACGAGTTCGCTGTCTGGTGGGAGAACGAGCCTGGGCTCCGCGTCGATCCTGTCGTCCGCGTCGCCTACGACCTCGTCGACACCGACGGAAACGGGCTCATCGATCTGATGGAGTTCCGCGCGCTCATGCATGACCTCGGCTACAACGAGAGTCCGGCGGAGATCGAGGCGGCCTTCGACAGGATCGACAGCGACGAGGACGGGATGATCGTCATCGCCGAGTTCGCGAGCTGGTGGATCGATCTGGCGAATAGCTAGGCCTCCTCGGAGGCTGCAGTGAAAGCTCCGTGCGCTCTCGCGGCGCGATCGTTGCTCCTCTGGCTGAGGTGTGGATGGCGGCACGACGGGAGCACGCTGCCGAGACGTTTGGGCGACTGTCGATGCGCCGACCTTCGGGCTTCGCTATCCTCCGTGCCGTGCCCTTCCGCAGCGACGCCCAGGAGACCGCCCATCACTATCTCCCCGCAGATCCGCTCAGCCGCTTCGTGGCCCTGCACGGTGCCCTCGAGGCGAGCTCGCGCTGGTGGCAGGACGGGATCCCGCTGCGGCTCGCGGCGATCACCATGGTGACCTCGCGGGGAGAGCCCGCGGAGATCTCGGCGGCGATCCGAGCGATCGACGAGGAGATGCAGGTCAGGCTCCCCTGGTACTCGGGGATCAGCGCGTCGGTCCGCTTGATCCTGTCGGCGCAGCTGGTCAAGTACGACGACAGTGCGGACGCGTTCCTCGACGAGGTCGCGCGGATGCGCGGGCTCTTCCGCGAGGTCGGCCTGCGACGCGACGAGGTTCACGAGGCGCTGGCGGTGCTGGTGCTTCGGCGAGTGCTCCGAGGGAAGCCCGCCGATCTCGAGGTCGTCTCGAGGATGGCGGCGATCTACGAGGAGATGAAGCGCTACCACTGGTTCCTCACCGGTCCCGAGGACTTCCCGGCCTGCGCCATGCTGGTCGGGCGCCCGGGGACGCCAGAGCAGATCGGCGCTGGGATCGAGGCGATCTATCAGGCGCTCCACCGCGGGGCGGGCCTCTGGCAGGGCGATCCGCTGCAGACCGCGGCGAACGTGCTCTACCTGAGCGGGCTTGAGGCCCCAGAGATCGCGGAGCGCTTCACCCTCCTGATGCAGGGCTTTCGCGAGGCCGGCGCGCGGCTCGGTCAGCGCGAGTACGACGAGCTGGCGATCCTCTGCTTTGTCGCCCAGCCGATCCCGACGATCGTCGCCTCGGTCACCGAATTCGGCGAGCGCCTGCAGGCGGCCCTGAGCTGGACCTCGAAGGCGAGCGCCTTCAACCTCGCGGCGAGCCTCGCCTTTGTCCGCCTCGTCGGCACTGACGTCGAGCTCGGCGCCCTCGCGGACGCGAAGCTCCTCCTCGACATGCAGGCGATCGTCGTCGCCCGGGCCGCCGCCGGTGCAGCGGCCGCCAGCTGAGCTGCGGTGTCGGAGGGGCGCGTCGCGTTCAAGACAGGAAGGCCTGTCTACCGACCGCGACCTGTGTTGCCGCGGCGTCAGTGCACCCCCCGCCAAACTCGCGCGGTCGCCCGTGCACTCTCGTCACACACCTCGTCCTCATCCTGCGCGTCGTCTTCGCATATCAGTCGATTCGG
>Ga0316189_10002716_pt1 | contig 17278 bp, 12 predicted proteins | sample LowCovwburrow_MG_FD_204930 | JGI IMG/M metagenome (GOLD analysis project Ga0316189, IMG submission 204930) | Coastal sediment microbial communities from Maine, United States - Lowes Cove worm burrow | ecosystem: Environmental > Aquatic > Marine > Coastal > Sediment | place: USA: Maine...
CGTAACTTTGATGGGCGTGAAAGGCGGACCGGCAATCCGCCCGGGCTCAAACATGCCAACATCAATGTTGTTGCGAATGGGTGGCAAAACCATTCTGGTTGATGCCGGACTTGGCGTCACAAGGGGCATTTGCGATCAGGGCGTTGCGCTTACCGACATCGATATGATCTTCATAACGCATCTTCATTCAGACCATTACCTTGAACTTGGTCCGTTTTTTCATACGGCCTGGGTTGCGGGGCTGACACGGAAAATCCCGGTAATAGGGCCAGCCGGTTTGGCGGAATATTGGCACGGTTTCCTGAGCTCCATGCAGTTTGATATTGATTTGCGCATCACGGACGAGGGGCGATGCGACCTTGAAAGCCTTGCAATGCTTCAAACGCTCAAGGCAGGCGTCATCCATAATCACGACGGGCTAAAGGTAACTGCAATGCGAAATACCCACCCGCCTATTGCAGAGAGCTATGCCTTACGTTTTGAAGCATCTGGCAAAAGCGTTGTTCTTTCGGGGGACACAGCGTTCATGGACGGCATGATCGAATTTGCAGAATGCGCAGATCTGCTGGTGCACGAGGCAATGCTCTTGCCCGGTGTCGAAGCCCTTTGTGCGCGTATGACGAATGGTGACGAACGCCTGCGAGCGCATATCCTGCGCAGTCACACAAGTGCCGAGGACGTTGGCCGTATTGCCCGAAACGCGCGTGTTAAGCATCTGGCCCTGAACCATTTTGTGCCGGACGGCGACCCCAATTTTAAGGAGTCTCATTGGGAAAACGCCGTGCGTGAAAACTGGGATGGCCCACTTACGCTTGGCAAAGACGGCATCACTCTCGCTTTGTAATGAGGCAAGAACACTCGGTCGCCGCCGCGTTCTCACTACCTTTTGCGTTAGCAGTTTCTGTCATTTTTTACATTCTACCAGAAGCCGACGCGCTAAGAAACACGCTGAGTAACGGCCAACTTTTGATAAGCACAGATATCCCGGCACAGCATCACCACACCAACAGCGTTCTGACCCCTCGCCTCTGAACCCGGCACTTAGCCCGCTCCAATTTGGTGCTTTACCCCACAGCTTGCGAATTGATCGGCTTATGCATTACCTACATCAGTGAAGCCACAAACTGATTGCAGTGACGAAAACTTTGCCCTAAACCGCCCACCTAGGCACCCGTAGCTCAGCTGGATAGAGCGCTGCCCTCCGAAGGCAGAGGCCACTGGTTCGAATCCAGTCGGGTGCACCACCTTCACCAACTCTAACGCAGCACTGTACAAAACCTTCGCATGTGTCTTGGGTTTTAGGTTGCGCAGTTTCAATTCCACGGCTGATATGATTTAAATCGAGGAAATCGTGAACATATCTGGGCCGCTGTGTTCGAGTCCATCATCAGACGGGGTTGACGCATTATGCTTTTGAGTAACCGGCAGGACGAATTGCAGGAAATTGTAAGTTCGGTCACCAAACTTTGTAACACGTTTGGAGAGGACTACTGGCGCACACTCGACAAAACGGATGGATACCCAACTGAATTTGTAAACGCCCTGACGCAGGCCGGGTTCTTAACCGCACTCATCCCGGAGGAATACGGTGGCTCCGGGATGGGCCTGCTTGAGGCCTGCACAATTCTGGAAACCGTTTCGCGCTGCGGCGCACATGCCGGAGCGTGCCATGCGCAGATGTACGTTATGGGTTCCGTGCTTCGGCACGGTTCGGACGCACAGAAAGAAAAATGGCTTCCAAAGATTGCCAGCGGCGAGATACGTCTTCAAAGTTTTGGGGTGACAGAGCCCACTTCGGGTACGGACACGACGTCTCTGCGCACACAAGCGAAGCGCGTAGATGAAGGCTGGTCGATAAAGGGGCAAAAAGTCTGGATAAGTCGGGTTGAGCATTCCGATCTGATGGTGCTTTTAGCACGTACGACTCCGCGTGACGAAGTCGCCCGGAAAACGGACGGGTTATCTGCGTTTCTTGTTGATCTGCGTGCAGCGCGCAACAACGGTTTAGACGTCCGCCCGATAGACGCGATGATTAACCACCACGCGTGCGAATTGTTTTTCGACGATCTGATCATCCCGGCGGATTGCCTGCTTGGGCAGGAAGGTGGCGGTTGGCGTGTCATTCTGGATAGCATGAACGCCGAGCGTATTCTGATCGCAGCGGAATGTGTTGGCGACGCCAGGTATTTCATCGATAAATCAACTGCCTATGCCAAAGACCGCGTCGTGTTTGACCGCCCGATAGGTGCGAACCAGGGTGTCGCATTTCCGATCGCGCGAAACTACGCTGAAACCGAAGCGGCCGCGCTGATGGTTGAGCGTGCAGCGCTTTTGTATGATGCAGGCAAGCCCTGCGGGGCCGAGGCAAACATGGCCAAGATGCTGGCGTCCGAGGTAAGCTGGCGCGCGGGTGACACTGCCATGCAAACGCACGGGGGATATGCTTTTTCCCGAGAATACCACATTGAGCGAAAATTCAGGGAAACGCGGCTTTATCAGATCGCGCCCATTTCGACCAATCTGATCCTCAGTTTTCTGGCAGAGAAAGTGCTCGGCCTTCCGAGGAGCTTTTGATGCGCCCGCTCGAAGGTCTTCTTGTTGTTTCAATTGAACAGGCGGTCGCGGCCCCGCTTTGCACGGCGCGATTGGTTGATGCCGGTGCCAGAGTTATCAAAATTGAACGTGACGTGGGTGATTTTGCCCGTGGTTACGACACCGCCGCCAAGGGCGACAGTTCTTATTTTCTCTGGACGAACCAGGGAAAAGAATCTGTCGTGCTCGACTTCAAAGAGCCGGAAGATCATGCGCTGATCCTTTCGATGATCGCTAAGGCCGATGTTTTTGTCCAAAACCTTGCGCCAGGCGCCTTAGCACGTGCGGGTTTGGATTCTGATACTTTACGTTCAAAGAACAAACGCTTGATTACTTGCGATATTTCCGGCTACGGGGATTCTCCAGAAATGCAGGGCATGAAAGCCTATGATTTTCTCGTTCAGGGTGAGACCGGCCTCGTTTCAGTTTCGGGCGGACCAAATGAATTAGGCCGGATCGGCGTTTCCGTTTGCGATATTGGCGCAGGAATGACCGCGCACGCTGGCATTCTTGAAGCGCTTATAAAACGGGGGGTCACCGGGAAAGGCTCTGGTGTAAAACTGTCGTTGTTCGATGTTGCCGCAGAATGGATGACTGTGCCGTTGATCCACGCAGAATATGGTGCGGGCGCGCCAACACGTCAGGGGCTTCGTCACCCTTCAATCGCGCCCTATGGGGCTTATGAAACTCTTGAAAAGGCGAAGACGATCATTTCCATTCAGAATGAGCGCGAATGGCAAAGGTTCTGTGAGGTCGTGTTAAAGACACCCTCGCTAGGATCTGACCCACAGTTTTCAAACAACACAAAACGCGTTGAAAACCGCGATGTGCTGGACCAAGAGATCAATCAGGTATTGTCAGCAATGACTGCGGCAGAATTGCGCAATCTTCTTACAGAAGCGTCAATTGCTTTTGGTGCCCTTAACACCGTCGAAGACTTGATGGCTCATAAAGCGCTGCGCCGACGCGCTGTGCCAAACTCGATGGGGGAAACAGTTTCTATCCCTGCCCCTCCCATCCAATTTTCAAGTGAACCAGAAGAGGGGAATGCAATGGCCGTTCCGGCCCTTGGAAGCTCTACCGCCGCAATTCGAAAAGAATTTTCCAACAATTGACGTGTTTGGCTCTGTTCAAGAAGCAGGTTTTTTAAAGTTACTGCTTTTCGAAAATACCTTCAGGCTGTTGCCGCTCCGGTGTTTTCCGCCAACTCGCCTGTTACCCAAGACATGGTCGAGCGATAAACGACATATAGAATCAATGGCGTTCCGACTATCAGACCTGCATAAATTCCAACAAGACCCAAAAGCCCCATACCTTTGCCAACGGCCAGCACCTGGACTTGTAAAAAGATCGCTATGGGGAAGGTGAAAGCTGCCCAGACCGGGCTCCACCCACCCGCGACCATCCACGGCGTGATGAGGAGCAGGCCGAACGCCACACATTCCACGATCCAGAAAAACAGCTGAAACGCCCAGTCAATTCCGAGTGATCCAAAACAAAGAGCAAACAGACAATTCGGCGCAAGAAAAATTGCCAGTGACGGGCGTAAGCGAACCGGCGGCAGGGTTCTTAGCATTCGCAGAGCGTAGCCAACCGTGATGATAGAGAATGGCACAAGTGCTGCCAGCGCCAGCAGAATACTCTCAGTCACATAGCCAAGCGGTATTCCAGCAACTGGCCCAACAACTGGTCCAACAAAGGTAAGGTACTGAAATGTTGTGAACTCTCTGATCTCAGGCGGGTCGCGCCAGATCGCATAGCATCCAATCGCGCTCGCCCCGATTTGCATGATAACCCCGGCCCACCAAATATAGGGGGCCGATATTCCAAAGGGTAGAAGCGCCGCTGCAAGCAGCATCATCGCCATGGCCGCCGCCGCCACCCCTGCCCTCGCTGGTGGGCTCTTCATATCTTCCAGCAGTACTCTGGGTCGCGTTGCAAACTTTCGAAGAAAAAAGGCTAGAAAATAAAGATAGTAGGCGCAGCTTAGCCCAAGCAGAATATCACCGATTTCATGCGCAATGGGCAAGATATCAGACGCGTTACGCCAACCAAGCCCAAGCCCCATGAATCCCAGACAAACAGGAAATATCGCAGGTGGCGTTCTTCGCCATAATGGAACTTCTTTTATCATCTTGCACTTTCGAATGCGGGCTGTCCGCGCGGACCAGGCACACTGTTCTGAACAGATAACAATCGAATTTCAATATGTGCAATCGGCTACTATGTCTCAGCGTCTCAGCAACGCCAAGACATCTCAGGAAACTGGCCGATCATTTGACAGGGGGTGTGATTTTATCCAACAAAAATTCGGCCCGTTTGATGTGCTCGCGTGCGATCAGCACCTTACGCTTCAACCTGTCTTTCTTTGAATCTTTTTCGGTCACTTCGATCTCTTGGACGAGCCCTTGCTCCTTTTTCTTAAGCTTGGAGATAACTTTCAGAACATGGCTGGGTTTGATCTTCTTTGCCTTCCCATCTTCCAGACGCGCGAAATATTCATCGATCTTATTTGCATATTTTTCTAGGCCCATTTGTCGGTCACTCCCATTATCTTTGTGTTTCGCCCACCTTGCAGGCACCGCGTAACACTTTTGTAACAAATCAAATTTCGCAGCGTTATTTTGCAACTGCGACGTCAGAAACAACTGCTTCAACTTCTTCTTCATCCAGTGTCAGAATACGCTCGACCTCTGCCATCGCACTGTCGGGCTGAATGTAATAAGCACGCGCTGCACCAAGCAGATTGCGCATGGCGCTGTAGGCGTATCCAGAGTCATTCAGAAAAGACGTCGCTGCATCAGCGTCCATCTGACCTTCGCGGATCAGCTCTTCAACCACGCGCGTAGAATTGACCGAGTCACTTTCGACCTGTGCCGCTTCTTCGTCCAGCCAAAGTTGGCTTCTGTCTTCGGGTTCTGCGAGGTCAAGCCTTTGGATTTCTGCCAGAATACGCCCGATCTCTGTACGAAGCCCGTTATAAAGATCACTCGCCGCGCCTTTAGACGTGGATGTATAAATCGTGGTATTTCGCCTCAGGTGTTTAACCGCTTTCACTGCCCGTACGATCTGACCGGCAACGTCGCGCAAAATATAAACCCGGTCCATTACGTCGTGTGGCAGGTTCTTGGAGCCCGCACGCGTCGAAAATTCAACGATTGCAGTATATAGGGTTTTGACCCTGTGTTCATATTTTTCATCAATGTCGAATTCGATCTGCGCACGGCTTTCCGCCACTGTTTTCGCGACGTCTTTAGTTGAAAAAAGATCGTGCCGATGAATGTTTAAACCGTGAGTGATTAGTTCAACAGCATTATCGTATAGGTGTTTGACCTCTTTCCTCAGAGCAATTTCAATCGTTTGTGGAAATTCATCAACAGCCTCGGAAAGATACTTTGGTTTACTCAGATCCAAAGCCGGCTCTTTGATGACGCGTTCCAGAAATCTGATCAGAGCCCGTAGTGTTGGCAGCATCAAAACAACGCCGAGCACATTGAAAATAGTGTGGAACACGGCAAGTTTTAGCGCAAAATCAGTATCTGAAATACCGACATTCGCACTTACCCAGTCAACAGCATCCCGCAACGGGCTGATAAAAATCAAGGCAACGCCTGCGGTAAAAAGGTTGAAGATCAGATGTGCCAATGCCAGCCGCTTGCCCTGAAAATTTGCGGTTAGCGATCCGATGATAGCAGTAATCGTGGTGCCGATGTTTGCCCCGATCGCAAGTGCAAGCGCGTTTTCATATGAGATTTGACCGGCCGCCAGTGCGGTAATGATAAGAACCATAGTTGCGTGGCTTGATTGCATGACAACAGTCGCTGTCATTCCGACAGCCGTATAGACAACCAAACCCAGTAAGCCAGTCAGCGCAAAACGGGTAAGATCAAATTGGTCCTTGAAGGTTTCAAACCCTTCTTTCATGTGGTGAATGCCCAGAAAGAGAAACCCCAACCCCGCTAATGCAAAGCCTGCGCCACGCAGGTATTTTGATTTCTGAAAGACCAGTATGATGCTGACCGCCAGCATTGGCATCGCATAGGCCGATATTTTAACCTTCAGACCAAATCCGGCTATAAGCCATGCTCCCGTCGTCGTGCCTATGTTGGCACCAAATATGATGCCAACCCCCGCCAGCAGACTGATAAGCCCCGCACTCAGAAACGAAATCGTAATCACTGATACCAGTGAGCTGGATTGCATTAAGGTTGTAGACACAATTCCAAAGGCTAGCGATCTTGGAACCGAACTGGTCGCTCGTTCCAGAATGTTTTCAAGAAAGCCACCACCGAACAGCTTGAAGCCGTCTTCCAGCATCAGCATGCCAAACAAAAAGATCGCAACACCCGCAGCGATCTGCTGGAAATCGGGGCTAAACCAGAACCCGATAACCAGAACACCAATTGCGACAGGAAGACTATATTTTTTCATGTGCTAAACCCCTGCACCCTATGGCAACATCATTCCACGCAATGCGAAGTAGAACAATGCCGCAAGAATCGCTGAGACCGGAAGGGTTATGACCCAAGCCGACGCGATTTTCAGCAACGACTTTCGGCTGACCAACTGACGTTTCAAAGCCTTTTGCAATTCTTTGCGTTGCGCGGCCGAAATCACCGCTTCAGGACCCATTTTCTTCAGTTTTTCCAACAATTGTTGCTTGTCTTCCACAGGAGCATTCTGGAAATCCCTGAGCACGGCTTCGGCCTGTACGAAATCCGGCTGACCTTCATGAAGCGCCAGCACGTCTTCAACGACCTTCCCCAACCGCTGGTCAAGGAATTCACGCAGGAAACCAACACCAAAAACACCGCCCAATGCGACATGTGTCGAACTGATAGGCATACCCAACTGGCTGGCGACAATCACCGTGATGGCTGCTGAAAGCGCGATGCAAAATGCACGGGATCTATCCAGCTCTGTTATTTCAGAACCAACCGTGCGGATCAGTTTTGGGCCGAACAGCGCCAACCCCACCGAGATACCCAGCGCACCGATGATCATCACCCAAAGCGGAATGGCAACTTTTCCGCCGCCGTCTCCGGCGCTCAGAACATCGACAATGCCCGCCAATGGCCCGACAGCATTTGCGACGTCATTCGCACCATGCGCAAAGCTTAGCAGCGCTGCTGCAAAAATTAAGGGGATTGTGAACAATCGATTCACGCCATCCCGGTCGGCAGAAAGTCTTGGCGAAGCTTTCCTGATCATGGGACGCACGATAAGATAAGCGATCACGGCAACGATTACTCCTGCCGCGACAGCAGAAGGGAAAGAGACTTTGACAAGATGCTTGATACCTTTGAGCGCAATGTAAGTCGTAAAGGCCCAAGCCATGATCGCAATCATAACCGGTACAACCTTTTGTGCGTGATCCACCGGGTTCTTTTTGAAAAAGACGAGTTTTTTTAACGCGTATAAAAACCCAGCTGCGACGACCCCCCCGGTGATCGGCGATATGACCCAGCTCAGGACGATATTGCTGACTGATCCCCAGTTAACGATATCCCAACCCGCCGCTGCGATTGAAGCTCCCATGACACCGCCAACAATCGAATGCGTTGTCGAAACCGGAGCGCCAAGCCATGTGGCGGCGTTTAACCAAATTGCCGCCCCCATAAGCGCACCCATCATGACCCATACGTAAACATCCGTATTGGCAAGGTTCGCCGGGTCAATGATGCCGTTCTTAACTGTTTTAACGACGTCCCCACCAGCAACGATGGCACCTAAAGCTTCAAAAATGGCCGCGATCATAATAGCGCCCGTCAAAGTCAGGGCAAAAGAACCAACTGCCGGGCCAACGTTATTGGCGACGTCATTTGCACCAATATTCATCGCCATATACGCCCCGATCACCGCCGCGGCGACAAGCAGGTAAGATTGCTCAACATGAGCAAACTTTGAACCAGTGTAAATCATGACACCAACGACAAAAATTATTGCCGTGCCAAGACGACCAACCTCAGTTCGGCTGATATTGGTTGCTTTCTCAATCTTCAGATAATCTCTAATTTGCATACTTCCCCCATTCAGGCTGAGTTTGGTCAGACACAGCGTTTACGCGCCAAACCATATCCAAGCAGAGCTGGACATCTCAGCCCGTCCCGTCTTTTGTTTGTTTCGTTAAATGACTTACAGAAATGCTAGCACCGAATTCAAAAACGCAACATGAGCCAGATCAAGAAAAGAACCCTGACAAAACCGACGATGTTGGCCATGACAAAGTCATAATTCGCCGCGACGTTTCCACATGTCTGAGATACGTTAACATTAGAAAATATGGCCTCATCTTAAACCAATTTTGTGTGCTTCGAACTTGATCGAGCACAAAGTTCTTCTTCGGATTAGTTGTTACAAAGAGGGCTTATGAAATGAAATACGCGCCGTCACAGGGTCTGTATTCAAGATGAATGGAGTTCGACTTGCTGAAAGATATTCCGCTTCAAAGCCGTCCAATCAACGAAGTCAAGGATGGGCTTAGGACATCTGACGACGGGCTTAGCACTGCCGAAGCCCAGGCTCGGCTTGCGCAATATGGGCGCAACGAACTTCAGGTTGGCAAATCCACACCTGAGATCGTCAAGTTCCTGTGGCAATTCAAGAATTTCTTCGCGCTTTTGTTGCTTGCTGGGGGCGGGCTTGCACTGACAGCCGAACGGCTCGATCCTGGACAGGGTAATCTTTACATCGCAATCGCGCTTATTGCTGTCGTGTTTTTGAACGCGACCTTTACTTACCTGCAAGAACATCAAAGCGAAAAAATAATGGACAGCTTCAAAAAGATGATGCCATCCATTGTCACGACAATGCGCGATGGTGCCCCTTGCGAGCTGCCTGGTGCTGAATTGGTTCCGGGTGATGTGATTGTCCTGCATGAAGGCGATAAAGTGCCCGCCGACGGTCGTTTGCTGTCAGCGAGCCATTTCAAGGTGGATTTGTCCAGCCTGACAGGTGAAAGCGAACCACAATTGCTGGACCCTGCCAAAAGTCATGAAAGCATCATGGAAAGCCCGAACATGGTGTTTTCCGGAACGCTGGTACAAAGCGGCGAAGGCCGTGTTGTTATTTGTGAAACAGGAATGACAACGCAGATCGGCAGCATTGTGGAACTGACCAAGGCGACCGATGCCGCTGAAACACCAATTCACCGTGAAATTAAGCACTTCATCAAGATGATCAGCGCGATCGCAATCTTTCTGGGGGTGACGTTCTTTGCCGTCAGTGTCGCGATTGGCAATGGGGCAATCGCCAGCCTGATTTTTGCGATCGGTATTATTGTTGCCAATGTGCCAGAGGGTCTGCTGCCCACCGTGACGCTTTCTTTGACAATGGCCAGCCGACGCATGGCGCGCAAAAATGCCTTGATCAAAAACCTCGAAAGCGTTGAGACGCTTGGCAGCACCACCGTTATCTGTACTGACAAGACGGGAACGCTGACTCAGAACAGGCTTGGCGTGAACACTGTCGTTTTAGGCAGGCAAAGCTACAGGGTGGACGACCCGGCACTTACGGCTGATCCCATATCAAAACCGCTTTTGCAAACCATGGCAATCTGCAACAATGCCTACCTTACGGACAACGGGTATTCAGGCGATGCTACTGATGGTGCCCTTTTGCTTTTTGCGAATGATAAAGCAGATGTACGATCGCTTATTGATGTAAATGATATCTCCGAAGAACCTTTCAGCTCTGTCTCCAAACGCATGATCAGTGTTGTAAGCGACAAGCAAAGTGATGCGACAACAGCCTATCTGAAGGGCGCCCCCGAAGTCGTGCTCGACATGTGCGACCGGGTTATGATCAACGGCGAAATCCTCGAACTTACCCCTTCGCGGCGCAGCCAGGTGATCGATGATTATCGCACGCTGGCTGGTCGTGGTGAACGCGGCCTTGCGTTTGCATCGCGCCCAACCGAAGGTGCAGCGGTTCCGGAAGACGGATTCATCTTCATCGGCCTTGTTGGCATGATTGACCCGCCACGCCCAGAAGTGCCAGATGCACTGGAACGCTGCCGTTCTGCTGGTATCCGCGTCGTTATGCTGACAGGAGACTATGGTCTGACGGCTGAAACCATCGGTCGGCAAATTGGACTTTTCACCGGAATTGGCCGTGTTGTTCAGGGTGACGAGCTTAGTGCGATGAGCGACGGCGCCTTGCAAAACGTTCTGAAAACTGAACCTGAAATCATTTTTGCCCGTATTGCCCCTGCCCAGAAGCTGCAGGTGGTTCAGGCTTTGCAGGCCCTCGGCGAAACCGTGACAGTCACGGGCGACGGGGTGAATGACGCCCCTGCCCTTAAAAACGCCGACATGGGTGTTGCGATGGGCCTGATGGGAACAGACGTCGCCAAGGAAGCCAGCAACATGGTTCTGATGGACGATAATTTCGCCACCATCGTCAGTGCAATTGAAGAAGGTCGCACGATCTTTGACAACATCAAGAAATTCGTCGCCTACATCCTGACCAGCAACATCCCGGAAATCCTGCCGTTCATCGCTTTTGTATTGCTCGACATTCCGTTGCCGCTGACGGTGATCCTGATCTTGGGTATCGACCTTGGTACAGACATCGTCCCTGCGCTTGGTCTTGGCGCGGAACCACCGGAAACCGATGTAATGAAACGCGGGCCGCGCAAACGTTCGGAACGGCTTCTGACCCGAAACCTCTTGATCATGAGCTACGGGGTTGTCGGTATGATTCAGGCCGCGGCCGGGTTCTTCAGCTACTTTGTCATTCTATATGCCGGTGGCTGGGAATGGGGGCAAGATCTGGCAAACAGTGATCCGCTCTATCGTACCGCGATCACTGGTTTCTTTGCCTCTATCATTATCTGCCAGGTCTCAGACGTTCTGATTTGCCGGACACGGCGGCAAAGCATTTTTACGGTTGGCTGGTTCAGCAACAGGCTTGTCTGGCTTGGGATCGGGACAGAGCTTTTGCTACTTGCGCTAATCGCTTATGTTCCCGCCTTCAACACCTTCTTCGGAACCGCACCGCTTGAAGCGTGGCATCTGATGCTCAGCGTGCCCTTTGCCATTTTGATCCTGATCGGGGACGAGTTGCGCCGCTACATGATCCGTCGTGACAACGCTTTCGTTCAGCGCTGGTTAATGTGGTAAACTGCAAGCCACCCCGGCTTAACACGTTGCAGAAGCTATGGGGTGGCGATACGTCGGCCGTCAGCGCCAAAATGCATCTGGTCGCTGCTGTTCCAGAGAACGCCACAAGCATGGCCTTCTGCTGGCGCAGGTTCCATCCCGTTCTGGCGTACAGTAAAGGCTGCGTCTGAGGAAAGCCTCAGATGCACCAGCGTTTCAGAACCAAGCGCTTCGCTGTAGCTGACTTGCCCCTCTACAAGGCCATGGTCCGGAGTTGTCAGCGTGGCATGCTCTGGCCGCACGCCCACGGTTGTTCCTGCTGGTGCGCCCGACACAAGGGCCGCTGGCAAAAAATTCGTCGCGGGTGACCCGATGAATCCAGCGACAAACTCCGTCTGAGGATTTGCGTAAACCTCAAGCGGTGCGCCAATCTGATCCGCGATACCGCCGTTCATCACAATCATCCGGTCCGCAAGCGTCATCGCCTCGACCTGATCATGCGTAACGTAAAGCGAGGTCACACCAAGTGAGCGTTGCAATTGCTTGATCTCCAACCGCATCTGGACACGTAGTTTTGCATCAAGATTTGACAGGGGTTCATCAAACAAAAACACATCCGGCTTTCGCACAATCGCCCGCCCCATCGCGACCCTTTGGCGTTGGCCACCGGACAATTCGCGCGGTTTGCGTGTCAGGTATTCTTCAAGCTGTAACAGTTTCGCGGCACTTTGAACCCGCTCTGCAATCTCTGCCTTTGGAGTTTTTGCAATTTTCAGCCCATAGGCCATGTTGTCAAAGACGTTCATATGCGGATAAAGCGCGTAGTTCTGAAACACCATCGCAATGTTCCGGTCCATAGGCTCCTTCTCATTCACGCCGGCGCCGTTAATCTGCACCTCGCCGCTTGTGACCGTTTCAAGGCCTGCGACCATGCGTAAAAGCGTGGACTTCCCACATCCAGATGGGCCAACAATCACGATGAATTCCCCATCAGAAATATCGATATCGACGCCATGAATAACATCGGTCTTGCCGAAGCTTTTCTTGAGGTTGCTGAGTTTGACTGTTGCCATTGGTTACTTCTCGCTGTCCACAAGCCCGCGGATAAAAAGTTTCTGCATTGAAATCACGACAATAATTGGCGGTAGCATCGCCAGAATGGATGTCGCCATGATGACCGGCCAATCGGCGATATCATCGCCGGACGGGAACATCTGCTTGATACCCATAACAATGGTGTTCATTGACGGGTCAGTCGTGATCAGCAGCGGCCAGAGATATTGGTTCCAGCCATAGATAAAGAGGATGACAAAAAGGGCCGCAATATTTGTGCGGCTCATTGGCAAAAGGATATCCCAAAAAAACCGCATGGGACGTGCGCCATCAACCCGCGCGGCCTCGGCCAGTTCGTCCGGCACTGTCATAAAAAATTGCCGGAACAGGAAAGTTGCTGTGGCCGAGGCGATCAGCGGAAAGATCAACCCCGAATAACTGTTGAGCATGCCAAAGCCGGCAACAACCTCGTAGGTCGGCACAATACGCACCTCGACGGGCAACATCAGCGTAAGGAAAATCAGCCAGAAAAACACTTTGCGCCCCGGAAAGCGGAAATAAACAATCGCAAAGGCAGACAGCAGCGAGATCAGAATTTTACCAAGCGCAATTCCCATCGCCATGATGAATGAATTCAGAAGCATCTTCGCGACCGGTGCATTCACACCGGATACCAGCGCATCCCGGTAATTGTTGAAAAACTGGTCTCCCGGCCAAAGTGGCATGGGTGGATGCACGATTTCGGGCTGCGTCACGGTCGAGGCGACAAAAGCGAGCCAGATCGGGAAAAAGATAATCAGAACACCAATGATCAACCCCAGATGCGTGAACCAGTGGCCCACGCCCCGTTTCTGCACCATGCCATGTTGATCCCGCCCCGCCATCAGTAGTGCACCCGACGCTCGATGAATTTGAACTGTATGACTGTAAGCAGACCAACCACGACCAGCAAAATGACCGACTGCGCGGCGGAGGAACCCAGGTCCTGCCCGACAAAACCGTCAGCAAAAACCTTGTAAACAAGAATGGTCGTCGCCTGTTGCGGCCCACCAGAGGTGATAGTGTGGATCACACCAAAGGTTTCAAAGAATGCATAGACGATGTTTACGACCAGCAGAAAAAACGTTGTAGGCGACAAGAGCGGGAAAACGATTGTGCGAAACCGCGTCCAGAACCGCGCGCCGTCAATTGCCGCAGCTTCGATCACCGATTTCGGGATCGCCTGAAGCCCCGCCAGAAAGAAAAGAAAGTTGTAACTGACCCTGCCCCAGGACGATGCGGCAACGACCAGTCCCATCGCCTCGGCCTCGTTCAGGACATGGTTCCAGTCATATCCAAGCACACCCAGATACCAGGAAACCACACCAACCCGCGTGTTGAACATGAAAAGCCAGAGCACCCCCGCCACCGCAGGTGCAACGGCATAGGGCCAGATCAGCAAAGTTCTGTACACGCCAGAGCCTTTGATCAGCCGATCTGCAAGAACCGCAAGAAACAGCGCCATCCCAAGCGAGGCAACCGTCACGAGAATTGAAAAAACCGCCGTCGTTGTGAAAGCCGCACGATAGTAGGGATCACCCAGCAGAAATTCAAAGTTTCCAAGACCAACAAACTGGGATTTAAGCCCAAAAGGGTCCGGTATGAAAAGCGACTGCCAAACCGCCTGCCCCGCCGGATAAAAGAAAAACACAGCTGTAACAATCACCTGCGGAAGCAGAAGACAGATTGGCAATAGCCAGCCTTTAAAGGTGACGCGTTTTTCCATACCAAGCAGTTAGCATGGCCCCAATTTCTGGGGCCACACCTAATTCACTACTGGTTCGCTTGCTCAAAGCGGCGCAACAGAACATTGCCACGTTCTACCGCGCTATCCAAAGCGGCTTGCGCCGTTTTATCGCCAGCCCAGACAGCCTCGAGTTCTTCGTCGATAATACCCCGGATCTGGTCAAAAGACCCTAGGCGCAGACCTTTAGAGTTCGGGGTTGGCGCATTTGCAGTCATCTGCATACCCGCAATCTCGGTTCCCGGGTTTTCATCATAAAACCCTTCGGCCTTGGTCTGTTCAGCAGCGGCTATCGTGATGGGAAGATACCCGGTGTTCTGATGCCATTTCGACTGAATGTCAGAGGTCGACAGGAAGCTCAGGAATTCAGAAACGCCTTTGTATTCTTCTGACTCGTGACCGGACAGAACCCAAAGCGAAGACCCACCGATGATCGTGTTTTGCGGTGCGCCGTCGACGCCATCCCAATACGGCAACGGACGAATTTCAAAGTCAAATTGCGCCTCAGCTTTCACACCGGCATAACCGGCTGAGGATTCAGTGAAAAGTGCGCATTCCCCGGCGCGGAAGTTTGCACCACCTTCATTGCGACGGCCCGCATAGATAAACCGGCCATCAGCCGCCCAATCGCCCATCATCTGAACATGCTGGACCTGAACCGGGCCGTTGAAAGCCAATTCGGTATCCAGCCCTGCGAAACCGTTGTCTTTTGTTGCAAACGGCACGTTATGATAGGCTGACATGTTTTCGAGATGCACCCAGCTTTGCCAGGCTGTTGTTAGCGGACATGTGCTTCCGCCCTCTTTCAAAGCGGTAAGTGCTGCATCAACATTCTGCCATGTTGAAAGGTCCGTGTCCGGGTCAAGCCCCGCATCGGCAAAAGCGTTACGATTCACGTAAAGAACCGGCGTAGAAGAGTTGTAGGGCAGCGAAAGCATGTCGCCTTCGGTTGTAGTGTAATACCCTTTTACGGCCCCCATGTAGCCGTCAGAATCAAACGCGGCCCCGCCTTCGGCCATTACTTCGTAAACAGGTTTGATCGCACCGCCAGCAGCCATCATCGTTGCTGTGCCAACCTCAAACACCATCAGAATATGGGGTTGTTCACCCGCGCGAAATGCGGCGATTCCCGCGTTTAGCGTTTCAGAGTAGTTTCCCTTGTGAGAGGCAACAATTGTGTAATCATTCTGGCTTGTGTTGAATTGTTCAACCTGCTCGGCGAGCAAATCCCCCAAACGGCCAGTGAAAGCATGCCACCACTGTATTTCCGTTTGCGCGTAGGCCGTGCTTGTAAAAGCGATGGTCGACGCAAGCGCGAGACTAAGTGACTTCAATTTCATAGTATCCTCCCAGAGCATATTTTTTTTATAATTAAGTGGAAAGCTTAGGCTTTTATGCGCCGTATTAGCAACCTGGCATCAAAGCTTTGAACTTGTCCTTCCTAATTTTAACACGCCGAATTCCCGGCTTTTACGCCGGGAATCTGACATTGTTAACGCTAACCTGATCACTATTTCACGAAAAGTTCAAGTGCACTACAAAGACTAGCAATGCGGCGGCGTAACGTTTTTGTGATGTTCCTTAACTTGCAATCTCGGCTTTGCTCAGTTCCGCCAGATGACCCTTTTTTGCGTAGATGAGGCAACCCTCTTCTGAATAGGGATGATGCTGTGACATATGTGGACTGCGCAGCCACGTGCCAGCCGGATAATCGCCATGTTCATCCTGAAAAGTGCCTTCCAGCACAAGAATCTCTTCCCCACCCCAATGCGTGTGCGGCACAAACTTTGTTCCCGGTGCCCAACGAACGAGGGCGGCAGATTCAGTTCCATGCTGATGCAGCGGAAGAACGGTCAGCCCATCAACGCTCCCTTGCAAAAAGGTTGCGGTTTTCGTGTCTATCGAGAATTGACGCTGATCATCTTCTGCGAATTGCTGCAGTTTCACAAATATTGTGCAACCTTCTTTGCTGTGCGGCGTATGACGCGTTCCGATAGGATTGCGCACATATGTGCCTGCGGGATAGTCGCCGCTTTCGTCAGAAAAGACGCCATCCAGAACAAAAAACTCTTCTCCGCCCGTGTGTTCATGTTCTGAAAACTGCGAGTCAGGGGCGAAGCGAACAACCGTTGTTGCGCGCGCAACTTCGCCCCCGATCCGGTCAAGCATCATTCGGTCAACGCCATTTTTCGGCGAATTAACCCATTCTCTGTCGCCCGGGCGGATGACGACGCGTTCTGAAAAATATGCGTTAACGTACATGATGATGATCCTTTTCGTCTATTATTGCCGTCCGGCGGTAACGCCGCCGTCCACAGATAGCACCTGCCCTGTGATCCACGATGCCTTGTCTGAGGCAAGAAACAGCAGTGAATCCGCGATATCGCCGGGTTGACCATTTCGTCCCAGTGGATGAAATGCATTAAAGGTTGGCAGTGTTTGTTCCACCTCTTCCGTGGTCAAAAAGGTGTTGTAAACCGGAGTTTCAACAACCGCGGGCGCCACTGCGTTGATCCGGATATTATCACCAGCAAGTTCAATCGCAAGGTTTCGCACCATCGCATGAACACCGGCATTCGCTGCGGAGTAAGCGGCAGATGGAGTTGCGCCAATGGCCTGAATGGCCCAAAGCGAACCTGTTTGCACGATTGCCCCGCCACCGCGTTTCTTCATGGCTTTGGCAGCGGCCTGTGCTGTGAAAAATTTACCTTTCAGAATGGTATCAAGAAACCAGTCGTATTCGTCTTCT
>Ga0316189_10002717_pt1 | contig 17272 bp, 12 predicted proteins | sample LowCovwburrow_MG_FD_204930 | JGI IMG/M metagenome (GOLD analysis project Ga0316189, IMG submission 204930) | Coastal sediment microbial communities from Maine, United States - Lowes Cove worm burrow | ecosystem: Environmental > Aquatic > Marine > Coastal > Sediment | place: USA: Maine...
GGGGTTCGTCTTACTGAAAAAGAAATGAAGCCATACGAGCAGAGAATTCAACGGTCCGACAGGTTGCCCAAATGGGATATTATTATTGAGCCTCTTGGGCGGGTAAATTATTTACTGTGAGTTCCCTGAAGAACTCCGATCGCACATTGATCTTTCTCTCTTTATCGAGCGGGATAACAGTGCCCGAAGGACATCCAGGATAAAACGGGATCAAAAAGAAAGAGGCGTTCCGGCGGAGCAATCAGCGATTCTTTTCGACACAATGCAAACAGCATTATATGCACAATTTATCTTGCCGCAAAAGCAGACGGCAGACTATGCTGTTGTCAATGCACCTTGAAGAAAGCGGAGATCTTCGCTTCAATTGACATGCACCCATGCACAACACGATGTCTGTCGCGCTCGTCAGATGTACAGTGGAATATCTCCGGGAGCAGTTACGAAGCAGCATTACTTGGAATGCATTGGAAGCGAATCGGTCATATTGTCGGCGCACCGGAATACGGTCTTTACAAAACAAAATAACAGACTATTATAAGAAGATAATAACACATTTATTCCTGAATGGTTACCCCGAGACCGGACAGTTATTTTTTCACCGTTTTCATTGGGACTTTTTTTCTTTTTCGTGTAGAAAGGAACAGGTTGAATTTCCTCCGTGAATAGGGAACTAAGGGAAATACCATGTTGCAACCGACGAACCGATGTCCAGCAGACAGGCTCCTGCTCTGTCGAATCCAAGCACAGTTCACATGAAATTAAAAAAATATATACAACCCAAGGAGTGATTTATGATAATTGCGGTCATGAAGGAAAGGCACCCAAGGGAAAAACGGGTCCCGCTGATTCCCGCGACAGCAGCCAAATTGGTCAAACTCGGGGCTGAGGTGGTTATTGAACCCGGCCTCGGCATGAGCTGTCGCCTTAAGGATGAAGAGTATGAGCAAGCCGGCGCGACCATCGGGGCCTCACGCGAAGATATGCTCAAAACAGCCGATATCATTCTTCGCCTGCGTAAGCCTCCGAAAGACGAAGTCATTCTGATGAAAAAAGGTTGCGTTCATGTCAGCTATCTTGACCCCTTTAACGAGGTGGATCTTGTTGAGACTCTCAAGGATGCACAGGTATCGGCCATCAGCTTGGAGATGATTCCCCGCACCACAGTCGCCCAGAAGATGGATGTCCTGTCCTCTCAGGCCAATCTCGGCGGATATGCCGCAGTTACCCTGGCAGCGGAGCAGCTGGATAAAATCTTCCCTATGATGACCACACCGGCCGGAACCATAAAACCGGCAAGAGTCTTTATTATAGGCGTGGGCGTTGCCGGGCTTCAGGCCATTGCCACGGCCAAACGCCTGGGAGCGATAGTCGAAGCCTTTGACACCAGACCTGTGGTCGAGGAGCAGGTGAAATCTTTGGGGGCAAAATTTGTCAAGGTTGATCTCGGGGAAACCGGCCAGACCAAGGACGGGTATGCCAAGGCCCTGACTCCGGAACAGATGGCCCTGCAAAAAGAAGGAATGACCAAGGCCTGTGCCAAGGCGGATATTGTCATTACCACGGCCCAGCTGTTCGGGCGACCGGCTCCCCGTATCATTGATCACACCATCCTGGCCCGAATGCGGCCCGGTTCCGTGATTATTGATATGGCTGTGGAAACCGGCGGAAATGTGGAGGGATCCGAGGTGGATACTGTCGTTGAAATCGAGGGCGTGAAAATCTTGGGCATCGCCAACCTTCCCGGACGAGTTGCCGCGACGGCCAGCCAGATGTATTCAGCCAACTTGGGGAACTTTGTTGAACATTTCTGGAATAAAGAGAACAAGGTACTGACCGTGGACCAGGAGGACGAAATCATGCAGGGGGCCTTGATCACCCATCACGGTGAGATCGTCAGCAAAATGTACAAAAACATCATGAATAAATGAGGATACAATGGAACCGGTATATTTAACGTTTGTTTTTGTCTTAGCAATTTTTTTAGGCTTTGAACTTATCTCCAAGGTCCCCTCAACCCTGCATACCCCGCTGATGTCCGGGTCCAATGCCATCTCCGGCATCACCCTGATCGGGGCCATAGCCTCCCTGAAATGCGACAATCTCACCTTTGCCGCCGTCCTCGGAACCGCAGCTGTCGCCTTTGCGACCGTCAATGTGGTGGGCGGATATATGGTCACCAACCGAATGCTGGAGATGTTTAAGAAAAAAAACAAGAATGAAGGAGGTCCCCGATGAACCCCCTTTTCATCAACTTTATCTATATCATCTCAGCAGCCCTGTTCATCTTCGGCCTGAAAATGCTCAGCTCGCCTGCTACAGCCCGGAGAGGGAATCTGCTTTCCTCACTGGGTATGCTGATCGCCATCATTATTACCCTGATGAATGCCGGCCTGGATTATAAGTGGATTTTTCTCGGTATTCTTATCGGCAGCGGCATCGGGGCCTTTGTCGCAATTCGAGTCGAAATGACCTCCATGCCGGAAATGGTCGCCCTGTTCAACGGATTCGGCGGTATTTCCAGCCTTCTTCTGGCCTGGGCTGAATATCATCAAAATAGAGAACTGTCGGTTTTTATCGCCATTGTCGCCTTCCTTTCCGCCTTTATCGGCGGTGTCACCTTTTCCGGCTCCATGGTCGCCTTCGGCAAACTTTCAGGCAAGATCACCCAAAAAGCCGTGGTCTTCAAGGGACAGCATATTATTAATGCGGTCATCCTGAGCACCGCCTTGGCAGCTGCCGGTATCTTCTGCATAACGCCTGCAAGCGGTTTCGGTTACGTCTTGTTTGCCCTTATCCTGCTGGTCGCCTTGGGATTCGGTGTAACCTCCACCATTCCCATCGGTGGAGCTGACATGCCGGTTGTTATTTCTTTACTGAACAGTTACTCCGGCATTGCCGCCTGTGCAGCCGGTTTTGTCATCTCCAATAACATCCTGATCGTTGCCGGTGCCCTGGTCGGTGCCTCCGGGATCATCCTGACCAATATAATGTGCAAGGCCATGAATCGTTCCCTGGCCAACGTGTTATTTTCCGGTTTCGGCAGCACAACAGCCGTACAGGCCGGTGACGGCCCCCAAGGCGAGGTTCGACCGGCTTCAGCTGAGGATGTTTATTATATCCTCGAAGCTGCCGACTCTGTCGCCTTTGTTCCGGGATACGGCTTAGCTGTGGCTCAGGCCCAACATGCTGTGAAAGAACTCGGTGATCTGCTGGAAGCAAACGACACAGAGGTCTCTTACGCCATCCATCCGGTTGCAGGACGCATGCCCGGACACATGAACGTGCTGCTGGCCGAGGCCAATGTTCCTTATGATCAGCTTGTGGAGATGGATGATATTAATCCTCGTATGGACAGTGTAGATGTCTGCGTGGTCATCGGCGCCAACGATGTCGTTAACCCGGCTGCACTGGATAACGAGTCCAGCCCGATTTACGGCATGCCTATTATTGAAACACACCGAGCCAAAACAGTTATTGTGCTGAAACGCTCTATGAATCCGGGCTTTGCCGGCATTCAGAATGCTCTCTTTTTTGCCGAGAATGCCCGTATGTACTTCGGCGATGCCAAGGCCTCAATTCAGGCTCTGGTAGCGGAGTTCAAAAACGATTAGCAAATCTGAAAAGAGTACAGAAAAAGCGCGAAGAACTCAGAATACCCAAGTCAAACAAGAATTATCATGAGGAGTTATTAACAAAAAACCAAACAAGAGCTGCTGCTGCCTTCCTGTTTGAAAAAAAGGCGACTGCATCGCAAAAAAAGGGGGAAAAATGACAACCGATTGCTGTTCCCAAAAAAAATCATCCTACTGGCCATTGGCCGTTCTGATGTATATTATAATAAACATCCGCGTAGAAGCGGGGTTTGCAACATCACCTGAACGAATACTTGACGGTTCCGTGGCTCTTTCAGTGTTTCTGCTCATGCTGTATATCGGGGCGAAATTCTTCAACCTGATTGAAGAGAAAAATACTGTGAACATGCTGAGCTGTCGTGAGGTGAGAAAAGGATAATCAATCGGATAAGGATATTCTCTTTCGATTGACCGTAAAAAAGGCGGATACGTGCATAGCGTATCCGCCTTTTTTATTTACCCCGGACAGGGAGGGAGAAGAGTACAAACCGAATCTCGCAGCCATATTCCCCTCTCCCCCTCAATTCACAATCCTCTCTCTTCGTCAAATATCTTATCTATTCGCCCACTGTTGACTCATTTCCGGCCAGGCGAGCAGCCTCCTGCTTCCCTTTCTCTTCATCAACAAAGTACAATAAGACACCGCCGATAAGAAAGAGCAGAATAATTGATCCGATACCCCAGCGCGAGGCGATCCTCCCCACTGTTTCAATCTGCTCTGCCGTGGGTGCAGGCGGCATCAGCATCCGCCGGACAATAAGGCCGACAATCCCCATCAAAGCAGGCCCCAGGATGGCGGCAAATTTCCCCAGCATATTATAAAAGCCATAGTACTCAGCAGGCTTGTCCGCAGGAATAAGGCGTGAATAAAAAGAACGGCTCAGAGCCTGAATCCCGCCCTGGGCCAAACCGATGGCCCCGGCCAGAATGTAAAACTCATTCTTACTCTCCATCATAACGCCCCACAGGGTGATCAGAATGTAGATCCCGATCCCCAGAAAGATGGATTTACGCACCCCCCAGGACTGCCCCAGCTTACCGAACAGCAGAGCAGCAGGAAATCCGACAAACTGGACAATCAGCAGCGCGATAATGAGGTCGTTGGAGGCAAGCCCCAATGACAGACCATAATCTACAGCCATACGGACAATGGTATCCACTCCGTCGATATAGAACCAGTAGGCCAGGAGAAAGAGGGAGACGGTTTTTAAATGACGAATCTCCTGAAATGTCCCGACAAACTGCTGGATTCCTTCCCTGATGACCTGGACGACAGAACGGCTTTGAACAACTTTTTTTTCCTCCTCAACCCAGAAGAGGATGAACAGGGAGAAACTTCCCCACCAGAGGGCCACGGTCAGAAAAGACCAGCGCACCGCCTCACCGGCATCGGCAAGCCCGAAGGTTTCCGGATACAGGGTCATCAGGACATTAACCAGAAAGAGCAGCCCCCCGCCCAGATAGCCCAGCGAAAAACCGAGGCTGGAGATATAATCAATATTGTCTTTCTCAGCCACGCTGGGCAGCAGGGAATCATAAAAGATATTAGCTCCGGAAAAGCCGATAATTCCGAGCGAGTAAATAAAAACCGCCCAGAGCCATTGTCCCTGTTGGACAAAAAACAAGGATGCGGTCATCAAAACACCGAGATAGGCAAAAAACATCAGCATGCCTTTCTTCGCGCTTCCTCTGTCAGCAACAGCGCCCAGCAGCGGTGCCATTGCGGCAACAATCAGGCTTGCGACGGCATTGGCAAAACCGAGCTGGGCCGTACTCGTATTGACATCCGCGCCGTAGCTCCAGTACTGTTTGAAAAAAATCGGGAAAAAACCCGCCATAACCGTTGTTGCAAAGGCGGAATTCGCCCAGTCGTACAGGGCCCAGCCCCATACCTGTTTATCCAGCTTCCTCATCCCCGTCTCCTTTTTATTTTTTTCCTTGGTTCCCTGCGGGCAGTGTTTTCAAGATAACCTCCCCTCTGACCTGTGTTTCCGTGACGTCGCTGCAGGCGGCGATAACATCAAAAGAGCGCATCAGGGTCAGCACTTCCTCCTGTATTTTCCTGCCGGAACCTGTCCCGTTCGCCGCCATCATATCTGTCAGCCAATCAACAACCGGGGCAAGCTGAACAGCCAACCGCTCCGGCCGAACAAGAAAGGCACCTGAATTGGCAGCAGCTACACAGGTCCCGGCTGTTTCCCCCATCTCCCTGACCTGTTCCGCCAAGGTCTCGGGCTCCCGCTTCCCTTCCAGCAAGGCCCGCAATTGGCTTTCTCCATTGGCGATGTACAACATGGTGTCGGTCAGCGCTACGGCTAAATGCGTGACCTCAACGGGTATGATTGTCCAATAATAGAGGGTATGTCCTTGAACTTTTTCCTGGTACTCACTCGCGAAACCCTGTTTTTTCAGGGTATCACGTAATTTTTTCAAGGCCCGTCCCGCAGCCTTCCTGTCCTGGACCTGAAGGGCCGCAATCGTTTTCGGGAGGGGAAACATGCCTGCATTGATAATTTCATGGACCGAGATCCCGGCATGGGGGCCCACAGCCTCCAGAAATTTATCCAGGGAAAAACCCGCCTCATCCTGAACTGTCTTTTCCAGCTCGCTGTACTGCTGTTCCGTCTCGGCCGAGGCCAGCACATTGCGAAAAAACGCTTTATCAAAATGAGCAAGCCGATAATGCAGCAAGGTTTTTGCCTGCAACAAGGGGAAAGCAAGGTTTTCATCAGCCGATAAGGCCTCTTCGGCCCGGACCTTCTCAGACAGCAACTCGGGATCACGCTCTCCTTTCATCCGTACGCGAAGCTCGCCCTGAGTTTCAACGATCAGGCCGCCTATGCTCTTCACCCCTGCCAGCTCTTTCGCCGCCGCTTCTGCCATACCCTGAACCTTCTGTTGATCAAAAGCACTGACAAGATTCTGCAGTAACGTCGCATTGAGATAGGAACGGGCGTAGACACGCCCCTGCCCCTCCTCTTTCCAGAAGGCATCCGTTACAGTAAAGGACTGAGAATAACGCAGGTTTTTCCCGGATTTTTTCCGCTGAACCGCGCTGACAATCCTCTCGGGCTCATAGGCCAGCACAATAATTCCCTGGGCGTCATATCCGTAAAGCACCTCATTGTCATCCAGCCTGATCCGAGTCATATTCAGACCGGCTACCTCCGCATTCCTCACATCCTTACGCATCACCATGCGGGCAAATCTGCTGATCGGTCCGGCAGCGGATGAGGTTCCAAAGGCCAAAAGGCTCTTTTTCAATTCCTGCTCCGGGTTGTCCCGCAACCGTTCCGGATCCGGCGGGCATAAGGCGATGACCACATCATCACCAAAGACCTGACGAAACACCGGGCTCGTCATAACATCGGCAACAGCATTGTAAAGAGCATCGTATTGCCCCAGATCCTCTTCCGTGCCCCCAAGTTCTCTCATCATCTCATGCATGACCGGTTTGGACAGAAATCGCCCGGTCGGAGTGCCCGGAAATACCTCGGACAAGCCCTCCATATCATAAAGACTCACAACAGCCGCAGTATCCTCCGGCAAAAAATCAGCATAATAATTCCGCTCAGACTCAGGCGGAGCAGGACGGGAGAAAAAATAAGCAAGGACTCCGACGATGCAGAGGCAGGAAACCAAAAAAAGTGTTTTTTTCATAAGTTCGAGTTGTAAAAAATCCGATGTTCAGGGGAGGAGTATCGTGAGAGAGAGTGGTTGCACCACAAAAAAGACGAGGCTTATAAATGATACATCACGCCAATCCATTGAAAGAATATTTTTACCCTAAAAAGATGCAAAGTCAATCCTTATCAGTTATAATAGTTTTGTAATTTTCAATGCGAAAACAGTGAGGTTATTCTGTAAGGAAAAACCAATACCTTCTCATGACACTGCTTCGCATTTTCCCGCGAACCTGAGATATAAAAAAGGATACTTTCTATGAACCGATGCTCTTTTTTATTCATCACGCTCTTGGTACCGTGTGTATTCACCCTGTCTTCCGGCCATATACAGGCGAAAGCAGAAAATATACCTGTTTTAAGCTATACCGCAAAAAAAGCACCGCAAGCCGAGAAAAAAACGAATCAAGCACCCTCCTCACCGACGAACAGCAAAAAAATCGTACCGCAGAACACCTCATCAGGCACACCGTTGATCCTCGGCAGTCACGGGGACATTTCCTCCGTGAAGGCAAGAGCTTCAAGGGCATCTCTCACTGCAAAAACCAAACCGAAACTCAAGGAATTAAAAAACACCCCGTACCCGACAGCCCGTTCTTCCGCTTTTAACAAACGTATCACCTCGAAGAGCGCTATTATCCTGGATGCTGAAACAGGCAGGACTATTTTTGCCAAGGCTCCGGACAACCCCCGTCAACCGGCATCAACCATTAAGGTGCTTACCGGCATGATCGCCATAAAACGCCTGAAAAATAATGAAAAGGTAGGGGTCAGTCGTCATGCGGAAAAAATGCCGAGATCTAAAGTGTATTTAAGCACCAAGAAAAAATATAAGGCCAATGACCTGATCAACTCGGTTCTTCTGGCTTCGGCAAACGATGCCAGTGTTGCTCTGGCGGAAAAAATTGCCGGCAGCGAAGCTGATTTTGCCAAATTAATGACCCTGCATGCCCGACTCTGGGGGGCGAAAAACACCGTCTGCCGCACAGCCTCCGGCCTGACAGCCAAGGGGCAGCAGTCCACGGCTCGGGATCTCGCCCAGATATTCCGCCATGCCATGCAGGATAAAGAATTTGCCAGCCGCATGAAGCGAACAAAGATCAAGACCTCATACGGAAAACTCCTGCGCAACCATAACAGGGCTCTCTGGCAGGTGGACGGGGCTTTGGCAGGCAAAACCGGCTATACCAACAAGGCCCGCCAGACCTACGTGGGGCAGTTCCAACGGGGCGACGACACCATTGTTGTCGCCATTATGGGCAGCGAAACCATGTGGACAGATATCAAGCGTCTGGTTGAGTACGGCTTTAAAAAGAAAGAGCAGATCAGGGTGGCTCAACTTGCCGAAACAAAGACAGAGAGTTAGCAATACTGTAGGGGCGGGGCGAACCCCGGTGTTCGCCCTGAACGTCCCCTGCGGGATGTAAACGGGCAGGCACAGAGACCTGCCCCTACAGTTCTGTACCGAAAAACAATTCTTGTTTCTTGTTTTTTGAGGAATTCGATATACCGCTCACGAAAGAAAATGAAAGATCTGCGGAAATTCAACCTGAACCCTGACTTCAAAACAGAAGAATTCGAGAATGAAGTCCTGCTGTATGCCGTTTCCACCGGCAAAGGCGTTTATCTGAACAAAACCGCCGGGCTGGTTCGGGGAATGTGCGGCACAGGATCTTCTGTCGAGGAGATCATCATCCTGCTGGAGGAAGCATTTCCCGAGCAGAAGAATGATATCCGGCATGATGTAGAGACCGCCGTCGAGGCATTACTGGCTCACGGAGCCTTACTGCAAACCGATGAGCACGATGCCCGATAAAATTATCGGCTTTTGTGATCAGTACGGTGATCAGTACGTACAGATCAAATACAACAATTCGCAGGCGGAGTCCATCATCAATTGTATACTCTTCTGCAACTCTGCGCCAGAATAGACCCGCATCCGGTGCAGCAGAATCTGCTCGCCGATGCCTGCACCGGTTTCAGTGCCTGGGACGACCTGCTTCAGCAGGCTGAAGCGCACGGCATGGCCCCTCTGCTTCTCCGTCACCTCCTTGCCGCCGAGATAAACCTGCCGGATAATTTTCTCCGCAGCCTCAGACTGCTCGCCCTCCGCCACCGACAGACCAATACTCTGCTGACCAAGATATTAGGCGAAATACTGACGCTGCTGGAGACCGCAGGCTTCCGGGTTCTTGTCCTGAAAGGCGCGGCTCTCTGTCAGACGCTGTATCCCGAACCGGGTCTGCGACCCATGCGGGATATTGACCTGCTGCTGCCCTGGGACGAGGCCCTGCCCGCCCATGCCCTGTTGCAACGGCACGGTTTCCATGATCCTGCCGTATTCACGCCGGCGGATCACCTCCATCTCGCCGCTCTCTATCAGGAGGTAAACGGCATCCGTGTCTGCCTGGAGCTGCATCGCTGTCTTTTTCCGGATTGCCCGCCCTGCCCTGCTCGCATGAATTTCGCGGAGCTGCATGACAAGGCGGTTCCCTTTGCAGCGGACAACGTGCAGGCCTCCACCCTGGCCGATGAGGAAATGCTGTGGCATATCTATCAGCACGGCTTTCATGCCCCGCTCCCCTATGACCCGTTCAAGCTGATTTCAGCCGCCGATATCATCGGTTTTGTCGAGGCTCGACTGGATACAATCGATCGGGACCGGATGAAATCGGAATATCCCCATCTGCTTGCCGCCCTGCCCCATTTCCATCATCTCAGCCCGTGGAATGAGACTGTGCTGGATCGATTAGATATCAACGTAAAGATGAGCAAAGGAACTCCTCCGGCTGCAATCGGTAAATCTTTTACTGGCTGGCCGAGGAGGAAATTGGCAGAGCAGAAAGGACGGGGTATTCGCCGGATCCTGCGAGATACCTTTCTCCCACCGGACTGGTGGCTGCGCATCTATTACGCGCCGACCGGACGAATTAAGAGGACCTGGAGTCTTCTGGTTACACATCCACTCCATTTATTCTGGTGGGTGAAACTGTACTGGAGTATCTTCTTAAAGGAAACCTTACCGGAGGGGGATATATCTGTGCCGATGAAGCTGAGGGATATGCTGACTGTGGTGAAAAATAGCAGGACGCTTGTTGTGGCTATGTACCGGAAGGTGCATTAATTTGGGGGACGCTGCCCGTCGGGCAATCACGGGGATTGCCCATACAGGATGTCGTTTCATCCCGTCGTAAGGGCACGGCGTGCCGTGCCCTTACAAAATGACGGCACCGCCATGCCCCAAAGGGACTGTATTTATCAGCTCGGGGTAACACCCCGAGGATCAGGCTGATTGGGTTCTCTTGACCCGGTGCCCCAGGGTGTTACCCCGGGCTGTTTATATATTCCCCTTTCAGGGCATTGCAGATCAGGCCTTACGACAGAACCTTCCGAATCCGCCGGGGATGGTCCCTGATGACCAATAGGCACATCCCTGTTTATAATCGACAAACCACTGACCTCCCGGCCTGCGTTCAGTGTCCACCATAATGAAGGGCTGATCAGCGGAAAATGCAGGATGGAGGAACTGATTTTTCCTGCTCAATTCCTGCTCCACAAGCGACATAGCCTCATGCAGGGTCGGCATCCGCCAATCATTATGTCCGGCAAAGCCCTCTCCGTTGACTTTTTCTATCCCTTTTCGCAGCATACGATGGCTCATGATATCCAGCCCGCCCCGCTGCCACATCAGGCCGGTCACCACGTCGGTCACCGTCAGACCGTCGCCGTTATCAACCAGATAATTCCTGAACAGACCATCGGGATTTCGTTTATGATCAGTAAAATTATATTCCCTGATCATCCTGCCGGCCTCCTCCTCCACAAGCTCTATGGTCGTGTCGGGAAGAACGATACGAGCAGGGAGATCCGCAGGTAAAGGTTCATCAACTCCCGGAAGGCCGGAAGCCCCTAAGAAATCACGTCGGTCTTCCTCTTCTACGGGAATAACCCTTGAGGTATCGTCATTCTCCATGATATTGTCAAGCAACCATTGCTTCAGCTCTCCGTTTATAGCGTGGGTTCGTTCAAACAGGGCGACCTTGCCCTGTTTCTGCACGCAGCGTTGCATCATGTCGGACGGAGCCTTGATTTCCGCGACAATCCTGGCATGTTTGATGCCTCGCTCCATTAAACAAAGCTTGGGGGTTTCACCCCAGGCGTCGACAATAAAATAATAGATCCGCTCATTGCTGCTGCGAACTCTTTCCCGACCGCCCCAGCTCTCAAAGGTACCGAAGCTGTATTCCGGAGTCATCTCCCAGTCAACGGCTGTCGGATTTCCGCTCAGATTCAATGCATTAAAAAGTCCCATATACCGCCTCCATTATTTTTAAAAATGTTATAGAATTAAATTATAATCTTCAATAAGATTGAAATAAACCGTTCCGCCACGCCGCCCAAGGCGACAGCGGAGCAAAATAAACTGATATTCAGGGGACAGTACACGCTGCCGAGGAACGACCTCTCAAGCTGTGCAACCCTGTAAAGTTATTCAGCACCTTATCCTGCTAAAAGGGTACAATAATAATCATTCTCAAGTCAACATGAAAATAAATTTTCCTACCTTTTCCGGTTCACCGCAGCCTCTCGGAGCAACAGTCACCCCGAAAGGCATTAATTTTGCCCTTTTTTCCCGCCACGCGAAAAAGGTCACCTTGCTCCTGGGTGTGAAGGACGCCTGTGAGTCCTCTCGGTTTGAAATTCCTCTGGATCCGAAAATTCACAAAACCGGCGACATCTGGCATATTCAAGTTAGCGGCCTGCCTAACCATATTCGCTACGGATATAAAATCTCCGGCCCTATGGAGCCCCGGACCAGCGGCCTTGCCTATGACGACAGCCTGATAATGCTTGATCCTTATGCCAAAGAGGTACGTTCTCCGCGTTGGGGTGAAGATCGCTCCTGCATCGACCACCAGACCTGCGGACTGATCCCCCTTGACAGCTATGACTGGGAGGGAGACCGTCCGTTAAATATTCCCTTACAGGATACGGTCATTTATGAAATGCACGTACGCGGTTTTACGCAGGACTCCTCTTCGCAATGCAGCTTTCCGGGGACATTCAAAGGAATCTGTGAGAAAATTAATTATATGAAGGCATTAGGCATCACAGCGGTAGAACTGATGCCGGTCACGGAATTCGATGAAACCGAATGCCTGTTTCGCAACCCGGAAACCGGCGAAAGACTCCGCAACTACTGGGGATACAGCCCGCTTTCCTTTTTTGCGCCCAAGGCAGCCTACTCGTCAGACAGCGCTCACCCGCTCCGGGAATTTCGCGACATGGTCAAAACCCTGCACAAAGCCGGTATTGAGGTCATTCTTGATATTGTCTTCAATCATACCTCGGAAGGGGGATGGGACGGGCCGACCAGCTCCTTTCGCGGCATTGACAACCCGATCTATTACCTGCTTGACCCGCAGACCAGGGAGTACCTCAACTTTTCCGGGTGCGGCAATACCTGCAACTGCAATCACCCTATTGTCCGTACCCTGATCATGGATGCCCTGCATTGGTGGGTCATGGAAATGCATGTGGACGGTTTCCGTTTTGATCTTGCCTCTATCCTCGGGCGCGACCAGAACGGCAATGTCCTCAGTAATCCGCCGGTGGTGGAGATGATTGCCGAAGATCCCGTGTTGGCGGATACGAAAATTATTGCTGAAGCATGGGATGCGGCCGGGCTGTATCAGGTCGGCCATTTTTCACCCCATCATCGTTGGGCGGAGTGGAACGGCAGGTTCCGGGATGATGTCCGGATGTTCATGAACGGGACTCCGGGCATGGTTTCCGCCTTGGCGACCAGAATTGCAGGCAGCTCGGATCTCTATCAGCATAACGGACGCAGACCCTGTAACTCCATCAACTTTATTACCAGTCATGACGGGTTCACCCTGGCTGATCTTGTGAGTTATAATGAAAAACAGAACCTGACCAACGGTGAAAACAACCGAGACGGGGATAATAATAATCTGAGCTGGGATTCCGGCGCACCGGGACCGACGGATAACCCGGCAGTCCTTGCTTTCCGTCAACGCCGCATCAAGACTATGGCGGTTATTCTGTTCCTTTCCCAAGGGGTGCCGATGCTGGTGGCCGGAGATGAATTCGGTCAGAGTCAGCAAGGAAATAATAATGCCTGGTGTCAGGACAATGCAATCAGCTGGCTCAACTGGAATCTCGCGGAGAAAAATAAAGGGCAGGTCCGTTTTTTCAGGAAATTGATCCAACTCCGCCGAGAACATGCCATCTTTCGCCGGGTGAATTTCTTTGAGGTCAATAAGTCGGATGCTCCACCCATTGGGCAGACAATCCTATGGCAGGCCCTGGAACCGGGCACAGAGGATTGGTCCGAACATGCCCATACCCTGTCTTTCTTGCTTAAAGGAAGTACAATAGATGACGGTGACAATGACGATTTCTTTATCATGCTCAACGGTCATCCAAAACAGGAGGCTTTGTTTACCGTTCCAGGACCTGAGAGTGAAACCGTACCCTGCTTTTGGAAAAAAATTATTGATACCAATGAAGAGGCTCCAGAAGATATTCCGGATTCGGATAAGGCCGATTGTGTCGCTATCGGGAGTCGAATAAGAGTGGAAGCTATGGGCGGGGTGGTTCTTCAGCGTACCGGAATGTGCCGCTCACTAATCCCGATAAACAAGTACACTGCAAACAGTCCGGAGACTTAGACTCAAGATAAATATTCGGTGTCATGTTTCCTGTACCTTCCAAGTGTTCAGGAAACATGACAATAAGAGAGCTACAGGGTTAGGGAAGCGTTATGCACAGCAAAATTATTGAAGTGCAGTTCGATTGTATTGCTGTCAAGAGCAGTAACATTATCAGCCCCTTGGACCTGATATCCCGCTGCCGGATTACTCAGAGCAATGCGCACGGTTCCTTCACCCTCAAAGCTGAAGCTCAGCGAAGTTCCGTCGCCCTGAACAGAGAGCAACGAGGCACGCATGGGCAGAGCGGTGATCCGCGTTACCGCATCAGCAGCCGTACCAAGCTGAATGACGTATGTACCACCGTCCTGATCCAAAAAAACACTGTCATCATTATAGGCATACCAGCCGTCGATATGCTGAATAACCTCTCCCGGAGCGGTATCAATATCCAAGGCAAATTTGCCGACAGCTTGAGACCCCACTGTCGCGGTGACAGCAGCGCCGTCATAGTCCACGGTCAGATCCGCATCCGCAAAAGTGGAGATACGCTGCGCCACATCGGCAGAAGTGGCGAACTCCGCATCATCATTAAAGGCAGTGGCAATAGTGTTGGAAAACATGGAGACGCTGTACGGCTTATCATTGCCGGGATCATCCCAACTTCCCGTTGTCGGGCCGTAATCATGCCACGGCCAATGAATGATCGGCTGGTTGGCGTGGTGCATCAACGTAGCATACTCGTTGACCCAGTAGGTTTCGGCTTCCGCCGCAGTCAGCGGTACAGGCACAAACTGACCAGTGGCAGAATCATAAACCGGAATACCGAACTCTATCAGCGTAAAGTCAAAGACCATATTCGGACTGAAATAGACTTTGTTCATGCCCGGAACCGGATACCCAAAGGCTCCCGGATACCCGGACCCCACGCCGGAATATCCCCCGGTCAGATAGTCTGTATACTGCATAATTTCTGAAGCAACATCAAGGCCTTCAGGAGCACCCGGCACTGCGCCGCCGCGAATATTCCGGCCCCTCCAGGTCGAATTCAAGTTTGTGGAAATTTCATTCATGGATTGATTGAACTCAAACTCAATCTCAGCCGAGGTGAGGATGTTTGTATCATGGGGATGGGTATAGGAATGGGTACCGATTTCATTGCCCAACGCGATGTAATCTTCATACAGCGGCCCAGAATATGCCCAGTTCGTCTGCTCACCTGCTCCCGGATTATTCCCTATATTGATAAAATAAGAGCCGACAAAATTATAATCATCCTTCCACTGCTGCAGCAAAGGCAACAGCGCACCGTCATTGTCGACTACTTCATCGATAAACTGGCTTTGATCCATATCGTTGCGGGAGACAAACAGGTTCTTATGGCGTCCCATCTTCAGAGAAACTGCAGGGTTATCGCCGTAGACCACCCACTGCAATGCCGACCACATGAAGTTCGGATCTGTCATGAACTCAAGAGTGGCAAAGTGGACATTACGCCCACCGGTTTCACTGGCCAAGACAGCATCATAGGTGCCCGGAGCATTGCCGGTGACGGTCTGCCCGGCCAGCACTGCAATATTCTGCCCCGATACCGGTGCAAAATAATTATACCAGCGGTTACCGTCGTAGCTGACCACTGTTTCTCCCTGAGTGTAATCCTTCATCACCGGATGGGTGACATCCGAGGCATTCAGAGTGACCGCCACAGGGCCCTCGCCGTCAACGCGGCCTATACCCAGCAGCTGTTTCATATTGCTATAGGCATCACCGCTCAAGGACGTTCCGTCGCCCGCGTTGGTCATCCAGTCGCCGGCAGTAATAATGCCGATATGATAGGTATAAACTGCCTGATACAGGGCGTCGTGGATAGCTTTCTGCTTATCTGTAGGTATATAGGCGAAATACGGAAAAATGAGGGCATCATAATTCACCAGCTTGGAGAGATCCGCCAGATCATCCTCGGTCAACAGATCAAAAGGCAAACCGGCCATCATGGCCTGATGCTGCATGGACATAAACAGCTGAGAATAGGCCTTTTTGATCGGCAGGTCAATGTCAAAAAAGTGGTCTTTGGTGGTCTCCGAATAGACAATACCAACACGTTTACTGAAATCCGTGCGCGGCGGCAAGGGCTGCTCGACACTGGATATTCGGTACGGACTGCCAGAATAATCTCCCGGCAAAAAGACCGAGTCATTGAGATCAATCAGAAGACTGATCTCTTCCGGTTGGTCAATAAGCGAGGCAGGTATTACAAATTCCAAGTTTCGACCGTCTGCGCTATAGGCATATTCCAGCGGCCCGGTGATAAAAGCGCCTACCGGGTCGCCGTCATAGAGATAGGGTTTGTTATCCGTATAGATATTAACGTAATACTCGGCTCCGCTGAAAGCCCCCCAGATCAGAAATCCGGTTCCGGGGTCGTCGTCAGTATTTAGCCAGAAAGTTGTATTCGCTCCGATTGCCGGACCAGCGGACTGTACTGCAAAAACATAAGCCGGGTACGGTGTAGCCACGTATTTCCCATATACTTTATCGCCAACAGCCAGATATGGCGGCATATTCAACGGCAGATTGATCTGCGCACTGATATTCCAGTCGTCCAGTTCCCCGTCGATCGTAATGTCTCCATAGGATGTTGCCGAAGCAGCAGTACCGTGCAGTAACAGCATACCACTCAGGCAAAAAATACACTGTATTTTCTTTAAGCTGATCATCTTCATTTTTTCCTCCCTCAACTTGACTTTTTTACACAGTTCCATGTTCCGATCAGGAACAATGCAGTTGCAACCTACTGTGAATCCTCCGCACAAACACTCTCCAATGCACTATAAAATCAACCGGTTAAAACCAGAACTGCATGTCTTTTTCCCGTCTCTTTACTAAACAAAAAGACTCATATTGAGTTTCAAGTTATTCAGGAAAAACCGAATGATGCCTGCGAGACGTAACATATCTTATTTTGAAAAGAATATATTAAGATCCAATAAAAAAAATATCATTTAACAGCTTATTGTATCCGATATTCCGACATGAATCTCGTTTTTTTTATTTTATTTTTAAACTATTATCAAACTTACTCTTTACAAATCCGACAGTATTGGAGACATAGTTACAAGCACACCTCACATGTGATAACGTCTTCCGATCCTTCATAGGTTCCTCTTCCTTCGGGACTCCCCCATAGGAGAATCTACACCTTATTCTATCTCATCGGAACGGTAAAATTCTCGCAGGGTCGCTCAGGCATAGCCCGAAGTTTGATTTAATTATAGCGTATCGA
>Ga0316189_10002718_pt1 | contig 17266 bp, 13 predicted proteins | sample LowCovwburrow_MG_FD_204930 | JGI IMG/M metagenome (GOLD analysis project Ga0316189, IMG submission 204930) | Coastal sediment microbial communities from Maine, United States - Lowes Cove worm burrow | ecosystem: Environmental > Aquatic > Marine > Coastal > Sediment | place: USA: Maine...
TACTATTATTTTTGTTACACATCGCAAAGAACCAAGTCTAGAACCGGATTATATTTATCAATTGAAAATGACCGATACCGGTTCGATTGGTGATGATATTAAACCCTAAGAGTTTGACAAATAGGGCTGCCTGTATTATCCTGAGAGCGTTCCAGAACCTTAATTTCTCCAAACAATTTGACTGCCCTCAGTGTGATATAAAGAAAAAAAGCCGTTTGCTAAGCAAACGGCTTTGTTATTTGAGTTAGTTTTGAATTTTAATTCTACTTTCCTTAACTAAGGAAATTTACTTTACAGCAACCTTTTTGGGTTTGGCAATTTCTATCTTGGCCTTCTTTTCACCCAATCTAGTAGTCTTATTTAAAGTATCATACATCACAGGTGTAGCGATGAACAAAGAAGAATAAGTACCTACTATGATACCTACGATCATTGCGAACATGAAGCCTCGTAACGATTCTCCACCGAAAATAAATATTGCTAACAATACAACCAATGTGGTTAAAGAGGTATTTAAGGTTCGGCTTAAGGTACTATTCAAAGCCAGATTTATATTCTCGCCCGCGCGCCATCCTTTTTCTCCGATAATCTCTCGAATCCGGTCAAAAACGACAACGGTATCGTTCAACGAATACCCGATTACCGTAAGAATGGCAGCGATAAATGCCTGGTCGATTTCCATATTAAAGGGCATAATCGTTCCGAACAACGAGAATATACCCAATACAATCATAACATCGTGGAAAACCGCCACAACAGCCCCCAAAGAAAATTGCCACTTGCGAAAACGTAATAAGATATAGAGGAACACAACGGCCAAAGAACCAATAATAGCTAAAAAGGCATTTTTCTTGATATCATCAGCAATGGTCGGGCCCACTTTAACCGATTGTAAAATACCGATAGACTTATCTCCGCTTCCGACCATAAAATCTTGTTGGTCCGTTCCATCAGGCAAGTATTTTTGCAAGGAAGCATAGAGTTTCGATTGAATTTCGTTATCGACCTCAATACCTTCAATATCGACCTTATAGGGCGTTGTAATTTTCACTTGGTTAGCATCACCAAAAGTTTTCACATTTGTGCCGCTACCAAAAACCTCGTTTAATTCAGAAGCGATTTCAGAAGGGTTGACGGCTTGCTCAAAACGTACCTGATACGATCTTCCTCCTACAAAATCAACGCCCTGTTGTAAGCCGTTTGTTATCAAAGAAAAAACACCTATACCCACCAAAACAAGCGAAAGTACATAGGCAATCTTACGTTTGGACAAGAAGTTAATATTAATATTCTTAAAGAGGTTTTTGGTCATGGCGGTCGAGAAATCAAGTCTTCTTGTTTTGCCACTGAGGTACCAATCTACCAATAGACGCGTAATAAAGATTGCGGTGAACAATGAGGTAACAATACCTATAAGTAAGGTTGTTGCGAAACCTTTGATGGGCCCCGAACCGAAAATAAATAGGATAATAGCGGTAAGACCTGTTGTAATGTTCGCATCTAAGATTGATGATAGGGCATTACTGAAACCATCGGCAACCGCTTGAGATTTTCCTTTTCCCTTCGCGATTTCTTCTTTAATCCGTTCAAATATCAGTACGTTAGCATCCACCGACATACCTATAGTCAAAACGATACCGGCAATACCGGGCAAGGTAAGTACAGCGCTCAAACTGGTCAATACCCCGAATATCAAAAGAATGTTCAAAAGCAATGCGATATCGGCGAAAATTCCCGCTTTTCCATAATAAAAAACCATCCACACCAATACAATGGCCATAGCTATCATAAACGACATAAACCCACTATCTATAGCCTCCTGACCCAATGATGGGCCTACGACTTCCGATTGTATGATTTCTGCAGATGCAGGAAGTTTTCCAGCGCGCAATACATTCGCAATATCTTTTGTCTCGTTTATAGTGAAGTTACCTGTAATCTCCGAGCGTCCACCGGAAATCGGTCCCGTAGAAACCCCAGGCGCCGTATATACCTTATTGTCCAATACTATGGCAATACCCGTTCGGTTGTTATATGCATCACCGGTCAATTTCTCCCAAGCTTTAGCACCTTTGGTATTCATGCTCATTGTAACTGCCGGTTTACCGTTGGCAAATTCGTCACGTGCATCGGTTACCACATCACCACTGATACGTGGCTCAGCATCACGATTTGATTTTAGAGCAAAGAGTTCAACGATTTCTGCACCTTCAGAAGGTCTTTCCCATAAGAATTTTGCAAATTGCATATCCGCTGGAAGCAGTCTTCGTATTTCTTTCATCCTAAGATAGGAACCGATTTCGGCCGTATCTTTAATAGCGGCAACCCCTACGGCATAGCTAGGCGCTCCTAATTGAAACTTATCGAAAAGCGGATTGCGCTGGCCCGCAAGGTCTAGCGAATCTTGCGAGACATCCGATAATAAAGAATCCAATTCAGATTCTTCTTTGACCGGCGCTTCTACCTCATCGGTATCTATCAATGTTTTTAATTTCTCGTTGGCTTGAAAAAAGAAGCCTTGTAATTCAGGGTTATTCGGTTGATACGTTTCCCAAAACTCCAGCTGGGCGGTACTCGATAGCAGACCCTGGGCACGTGCGATATCTCGCGCACCTGGCAGTTCGACCAAAATACGACCTGAATTACCTTCGCGCTGAATGTTCGGCTGGGTCACCCCAAATCCATCGATTCGCTCGCGAAGTACTTCAAAAGCCGAAACAATAGATTCGTCAATTTTTCTGCGGATGATGGGCTTGACCTCATCATCACTCATTTGAAAATTAATCTCGTCGCTAAGTTCTTTGTTGGCAAAAATATCGGGCGAAGCTAATTTCGTATCGCCGCTAATGTCTTCCCAGGCTTCAAAGAATAATTCGACATAGGTATCATCACTATTTTTGGAAGCCGTATCCGCATCGGCCAAAGCCTTGTTGAAGATTGGGTTTCTAGTATTGCTAGCAAGCCCTTTTAAAATATCCTTAACGGAAATCTGCAACGTTACATTGATACCCCCTTTAAGGTCAAGACCTTTGTTCAATTCTTTTTTCTTGGCTTCGTTGTAATTCGTAAAGCCTAGAATAGTATTCTCACCGATAGAGTCAAGGTACTGTGCTTCTGCGACCTCGCGCTTGGAAATATAATTATCTTCTGACTCAGAAATAAGGTTCACGGCATACCTTTCCGCTTCATTTTCTACTTTACCGCCAATAAAGGTATAGGATAATTGGTAGATGCTTACCAGCCCGAACAAGAGGGCAAAAAGCTTTATAAGTCCTTTATTTTCCATCGATTACAAGAGTTTTGTGGGTGCTTTTTATTACAGCGTGCAAATATATGATTTTCCTATAGCATTTAGCAATATATTTATGAGTTATTGCAAAACGAAAACATCCGCTCAGGAAATAAATTCCGAGCGGATGTTCTTATTTATAGTCGTTTACCTACTAAACCTCTAAAAGCGCATTGGTTTTTTTAACACCTTCGGCACTTTCTTGCATTTTAGCCCTTTCGGCATCATTCAAGGGAATATCTACTATTTTTTCGATACCGTTTCTTCCTAAAATCACCGGAACACCTATACAGATATCGTTCAAATCATATTCACCTTCTAAAAAAGTTGAACACGGAAACATCTTCTTCTGGTCACAGGCTATGGCCTGAACAAGTCCTGAAACCGCTGCTCCTGGGGCATACCAAGCGCTCGTGCCTAAAAGTTTTGTAAGCGTGGCGCCACCTACTTTGGTATCTTCGGCGACCTGCTGCAACCTATCATCGGACAAAAACTCGGAAACCTGAATACTATTTCTGGTCGCATGCGAAGTCAAAGGTACCATACCGGTATCACTATGACCTCCAATGACCATACCATCGACATCGGATATAGGCGCACAAAGGGCTTCCGCTAAACGATATTTGAAACGGGCGCTGTCTAAAGCCCCTCCCATACCTATAATTCTGTTTTTAGGAAGATTCGTGGACTTGTGTACCAAATAGGTCATCGTATCCATAGGATTGCTAACAACGATCATTATAACGTTAGGCGAATGTTCGATAAGGTTTGACGATACCGTTTTCACGATTCCTGCATTGATACCTATCAATTCTTCCCGCGTCATACCGGGTTTTCTGGGAATCCCAGAAGTAATAACGGCTATATCGCTGTTCGCAGTTTTCGAATAATCGTTCGTAACCCCGTTTATTTGGGTGTCAAAACCGTTTAAAGAAGCGGTCTGCATCAAGTCCATAGCCTTACCTTCGGCATAACCTTCTTTGATATCCAACAAAACGACTTCAGATGCAAAATTCTTTATGGCAATATACTCGGCACAGCTTGCTCCAACCGCCCCTGCCCCTACTACGGTAACTTTCATTTATTCTTTTTTATTTGTTATTAAAGATCTATTTATTATTCTATCTGTCTGAAAAACAATTACATACGTCAAAAAATAATTTTCATTGAAACTCTTGACAAAGACTCTTTTATCGATTTTTTCAGAGGTTATCAAAAATAAACATTCTTAAAAGAAAATGAAGTTGAAAATTTTAATAAATCGAAGAAAAATACATATAAATCCAATCGATGAACTGTATACTTGTTAAAAAAAAAAGCCTTTCAACGAGTAAAAATGTGATTTAGTGCCATATATCGAATTTTAACAATATGAATTACGCGATTGGCGTTCTAAAATCAGTAACCCCAAGTCTATAAACCTACTGCAATGAAAAAACTGTTTTCTTTCCTAGCCATAGTCGCTATCGTGTTAGTAAGCAACTGTACGAAAATTCCCGAGAATAATAATGCTGTCATAGGTATTTGGTCAGATGTCGAAGTCGAGGAAGCAAACCTTACTGCTAAGAAAACAACCGTTCGGAAAGAATGGATTTTTAATGACGCTTATTTAGGTAGGTACCACCATAAAACGAATGGAGCAATTACTTTTAAAACTGATTTTAAATGGAGTTATGATAATGATGTCTATACCGTTTCATACCCCGGTACCGATATGGAAGAACAAATTGTATCGATGAAAGCATCTGAAGACGGTTCGACTTTGGCCGATGCACAAGGTAATGTGTTGGCAACGCGAGAATAAAACTTCACTAGGTTCCGAATAAAACAAAAGCCATGGTCAATAGAACTATGGCTTTTTTGACTTTAATGTGCACATTACAAGCCCCTTTCATGAAACCTTAATTTACCAAAGATTCATCTTTTGGTTTAAATTGCACCTGTGGAAGCCGTAAATATTAGTCCATAAATACTATTAAGGCTCTACTCGCACTGATTATGATTTAGTGTCAATTTTTGATTAGCCCTAAAAATAGTTCGTCCGCCTAATGGCGGACGAACTATTTTAGCGAAGGTGTTAGTTCTTATACATCGATGTTAGCATATACAGCATTTTTCTCGATAAACTCCCTTCTTGGGGGCACCTCATCGCCCATCAACATAGAGAATACCCGATCGGTCTCCGTAGCGTTATCGATAGTAATCTGGCGTAAGGTTCTAAACTGAGGATTCATCGTGGTATCCCATAACTGATCGGCATTCATCTCACCCAGACCTTTATAACGTTGGATACTTACACCACCACTATAGCTGTCTGCGATTTCATCGCGTTCTTTGTCTGACCAAGCGTAACGCTTTTTAGCTCCTTTCTTAACTAGGTACAAAGGCGGCGTGGCGATGTACACGTGTCCACCTTCAATAAGTTCACGCATATATCTAAAGAAAAACGTAAGAATCAAGGTCTCGATATGGCTCCCGTCTACGTCGGCATCACACATAATGACAACCTTATGATAGCGCAGTTTTTCGAGATTCAAGGCCTTACTATCGTCTTCAGTACCAATAGTGACCCCAAGGGCCGTGTAAATATTCTTGATTTCTTCATTTTCGAAGACCTTATGCTGCATAGCCTTCTCAACGTTCAATATTTTACCTCGTAAAGGAAGGATAGCCTGAAACTTTCGGTCACGGCCCATTTTAGCAGTTCCGCCCGCCGAATCTCCCTCGACTAGAAAAACTTCGCAATTAACTGGATCTTGATCTGAGCAGTCGGAGAGTTTTCCCGGTAGGCCACCGATACTCATTACCGTCTTGCGTTGTACCATTTCGCGGGCCTTGGTGGCCGCATGACGTGCCTGTGCAGCCAAAATTACTTTTTGAACAATTACTTTCGCGTCGTCGGGATGTTCCTCTAGATAATTAGTCAGCATTTCAGAAACTGCTTGACTAACCGCAGAGGAAACCTCACGATTCCCCAATTTGGTTTTCGTTTGCCCTTCGAACTGTGGTTCGGCAACCTTTACAGATACAATAGCAGTTAAACCTTCCCTGAAATCATCGCCCTGCACCTCGAATTTGAGTTTATCCAACATGCCTGATGAATCTGCATATTTCTTTAGGGTAGTCGTAAGTCCCCTTCTAAAACCGGATAAATGTGTTCCGCCTTCGTGGGTATTTATATTGTTTACGTAAGAATGTAGATTTTCAGTATAGCTACTGTTATAGATCATCGCAACCTCAACTGGAATATCGTTCTTCTCACCTTCCATAGCGATGACGCTCCGTATCAACGGCTCTCGGTTACTGTCCAAAAATCGAACGAACTCTTTTAGTCCTTCATCGGAATAGAAAACTTCGGAAACGAATTCGCCATCTTCCTCTTTTTGACGCTTATCCGTAATGCTAATCGTTACTCCTTTATTTAAAAAGGAAAGTTCACGCATTCTGTTAGCAAGGGTCTCATAGCTATATTCTATGGTCTGGGTAAAAATCTGATCATCGGGATGGAACGTAACCATCGTGCCTCTTTCTTCGGTCTCGCCAACACTTTTAACAGGATACATGGCTTTGCCCCGCTCATATTCTTGCTCCCATACTTTTCCGTTGCGATAGACCGTGGCTTTCAAATTATCAGAAAGCGCGTTTACCACGGAAACACCAACGCCATGAAGCCCACCGGAAACTTTATAGGAATCTTTATCGAATTTTCCGCCCGCACCAATTTTGGTCATAACCACTTCAAGCGCTGAAATACCTTCCTTTTTATGCAGGTCTACAGGAATACCCCGACCGTTATCACGAGTGGTAATCGAATTATCTTCGTTGATAACAACGCTAATGGTGTCGCAATGACCGCCCATAGCCTCGTCAATTGAGTTATCGACCACTTCGTAAACCAAGTGGTGTAGGCCACGCACACCAACATCTCCAATATACATTGAGGGGCGCATACGAACATGCTCCATCCCCTCTAAGGCTTGGATACTATCAGCAGAATATTCTTTGGGGGTTTTGTCTTCTTTTGGTTGTGCAATTTCCTCTTTGTGAGATTCGTTTTTTTTGTTTAATTCTTCCTCGTTATTCGCTTCTTCGCTCATAAGATTTTAAGGTTGTTTTACTTTAAAATTGTGCAATCTTACAAATATACGCAATACCCCATGGAGTATAGGCTTTTAGCATTTTATTAACCTCTAAGTTATCAACAATAATTGTGGAAAAATCGTGTTGAAAAAAAGCGTTAAAACACCTAACTATTTTCTGGTTTGCTTAATGGATTTTGGTTCCAAATATATACGCTAAAAAGTTAGTCATCTCTACTACCGAAACGCATCAACTTTCTCTTAAAAGTAAAACCCTCTCATCAAGCGATGAAAGGATTTTACTTCAGTATTTACCATCCGTTATTTTATATACGCATCATCATGCACGTTGGCCACGGCCCTACCCGATGGATCGTTCATGTTCTTAAAGGCTTCGTCCCACTCTAATGCGATTTTTGTGCTACAGGCCACTGACGGCTCTTGCGGAACACACAGTGCTGCCGCATCGCTTGGAAAATGCGATTCGAATATCGACCGATAGTAAAATTCCTCTTTAGAGGTCGGGGTCTGTAAAGGGAAACGAAACTTGGCGTTCGCCAATTGCTCATCGGTAACCTCTTCATTAACGAGTTCCTTTAAGGTATCTATCCAACTGTAACCAACACCATCTGAAAACTGTTCTTTTTGGCGCCAGGCCACACTTTCTGGAAGCATGTCTTCAAAGGCTTTGCGAACCACCCACTTTTCCATACGTTCACCGTCAATCATTTTATCTTGTGGATTGATGCGCATGGCGACATCCATGAATTCTTTATCCAAAAACGGAACTCGGCCTTCGATACCCCAAGCTGCAAGTGATTTATTGGCACGCAGGCAATCGTACATGTGCAACTTGCTCAACTTACGAACCGTTTCTTCATGAAATTCTTGTGCGTTAGGTGCCTTATGAAAATAAAGGTACCCGCCAAAAAGTTCATCGGCTCCTTCGCCTGAGAGTACCATTTTTATGCCCATTGACTTAATAACACGTGCCATTAAATACATGGGTGTAGAGGCCCTGATTGTAGTTATATCGTAGGTTTCTAAATTGTATATCACATCTTTGATAGCATCGAGACCTTCTTGTATCGTAAACTTGATTTCGTGGTGAACGGTGCCAATATGGTCTGCCACTTTTCGTGCAGCGGCCAAATCGGGAGAGCCATCAAGGCCTACAGAAAAAGAATGTAATTGCGGCCACCATGCATCGGTCGTATCATCGGATTCTATTCGCTTTTGGGCATACTTTTTTGCAATAGCTGAAGTTACTGAAGAATCCAGCCCTCCCGAAAGCAACACCCCATAGGGTACATCAGACATCAGTTGGCGATGTACAGCGGCCTCCAAGGCTTCCTTGATTTCTTTTATGCTCGTCTCATTATCCTTTACGGCATCATACTCCATCCAATCCCTAGAATACCATTTTTTCAATTCGCCATCATCACTGTGCATATAATGTCCTGGAGGGAATAGTTCGATTCTTGAACAGGTACCTTCCAATGCTTTTAATTCGGACGCTACATAAAACGTACCGTTCTGGTCCCATCCGATATATAGTGGAATGATACCCATGTGATCTCGGGCGATAAAATATTCGTCGTTTTCCGCATCGTAAATTGCAAAACCGAAGATGCCGTTCATCTCGTCCAAGAACTCGACTCCCTTTTCTTGGTAAAGGGCCAAAATAACCTCACAATCCGATTCCGTTTGAAAGTTATACCTGCCATCAAACTGTTTTCTTAATGCTCTATGATTATAGATTTCGCCGTTAGCGGCCAAGACTAATTTTTTATCTTCGCTATACAAAGGCTGCTTACCCGAGGCCGGGTCAACAATCGACAAACGTTCATGCGCCAGTATCGCCTTATTACCAGCATAGATTCCGCTCCAATCCGGTCCGCGATGTCTTACTTTTTTTGACATTTCCAATAATTGGGGTCTTAAATCTTCTGAACTTTCCTTTAAATCGAATGCACATACAATTCCACACATAACAAACTAATTTATATCAAATTTAAAGGCAAAGATGATTTTATTCTTTCAATTATCAAACAATAAAATCATTTTAGTAATAATTTTGTCATATTAATCCTTATCTTATTATACATTATAATAAAATACTGAGTTTTGAATAAAAATCAATGAATTCTGTAAGTAGCGTGAATTTTAACGACTTTTTAGTAGAATTTCAACAGAATTCGAATTAGTTTTATCAGAACTCATCCCGTCAATTTGAAATCAACCATGACGGCTAAAAACAAACACACAATTATGAAAAAAGTATCTTTTATTGTCCTTATGGCATTTACCATGATTTTTACAACTGAAGCACTGGCGCAAAAATTCAGCGGATTAGATAAAAGTCCTATGGATATGGCCGCTTATCCGAGCGATTATAAAAAAGCCGATAAGGCTATGCGTGTCATATACAGTCGACCACAGTTAAAAGGCCGTTCGCTTTCGGAACTGGCTCCTGCAGGTAAAGTATGGCGCACTGGTGCGAACGAAGCTCCAGAGATAAGATTTTATAGTGATGTGGTTTTCTCTGGAAAACCTATCAAAGCTGGTGTCTACTCTTTGTTTACCATACCAGGCGAAAAGGAATGGACCGTAGTTTTGAATAAAAACCTGAACCAATGGGGAGCGTATTCTTATGATGAAAGTGCCGATGTAGCTCGAGTTACCGTGCCCAGTAGTATAGGTGGAACGTCGCTTGAAGAATTTTCCATTGCTTTTAAGGAAGCTGATGGAGGTGCCCATATGGTAATGGGGTGGGACAAAACACGTGTCGCCGTGCCAATTACCATGGCTAAAATGTAAAATTTCCTGAAAACCTATAATCGGAAAACCGAAGTCTTTGGCTTCGGTTTTTTGTTGATTAAAGAGTAAGAAGTTAAAAGATCCTCACTTAAGAGTAAGAGGGGAGACTTCGCTTCGACAAAGGCGGATAGTTTGAAAGCCCCTGCGATTCGAATTGTAACGCAGTTCTAGAAAATCGAACCACGTTAGGGTTTTCAAACTCCTCTTTTTCTAAAGAGAGAAACTTTCAATGTCGTTTTGTATTAAACGATAACCGCGTCTTTCCGTTAGCAAAAGTCTGCACGGCCATAATATTGGAGATTTCCTCCACGAGAACTTGCACAATGTAACAAATCACAAAATCATCAAGTTTTCCGATCTCTATTCGCATTTTCACGTTTTCCACAAAATTCGAGTAGCCGCATAAATAGTAATTCCCCAGAAGACTTCTTCCTTGGATGCTGCATCTTTTTGATAATCTACCGCAGGAAATTTTTCCAAAAATCTTGTCGGATTACCGGAGCGTATATTTTCAAAAATGAATTTACCTTTTCCACCAGAAAATAGGTACTCAAGACTACGATTCCAGCCTTGTCAAAAAGGGTTTTGCCGTTGGGAGTAGGGAAAATGATAAACTAAAAAATGGGAAGGTAAAGCCTTATTCCGCAGAAATACTTTTTACCCCGTTTATAGCGTAAGAGCCATCTGAAGAAGTGGCCTTTCCGCTGATAGTACTGCCTTTAGCGGATAGCACTACGGAAACCCTGCTGCCTTCAATCATAACATCAAAACCAATCTCTTTACCTTTGACCATTACATTTTCTCCTAAAAAAGTACTTGTGCCGACTTGCACCTGTACCTTATATTGATCGTTCTGTTTCATAATTACCAAAAAGCCCTTTTCATAGCCATCAGCTGCGCCTGTGACGGTATAGGACCATCCGCCAACAAGATCGTCTGCTGTTTTATATATACTAGTTTTCATGTTACGGGTACTATTGGGTGCAACATTACCCGCATTTATGGTACCCACCATACCTAGTGACACGGTAACCAGCAAAACCTGTAATTTTTTGATACTCTTTTTCATCTTTTAATATGTATTAGTGCAGTTAAATTTACACATTTTAAATTTTTAGCTACACTTTAAGCTATTTTCTTGGCCTTGATTTAGGTTTGTCTTTAATTTTCACATAGATCAGTTTCTTACGACCTTTAGAATCTTCACGCCGCTCTACCTCAATACTGTTAATGGATTGGATAAGGGGAGTCAATTTTTGAAACCCATAATTCCTAGAATCAAAATTAGGCTGCTTTTTCTGTAATAAGCTGCCCACATCACCCAAAAAAGCCCATCCTTCATCATCAGCTATATCGTCAATGGTGCTAGAAATCAGCTTAATATCTTTTGCAGTGATTTTGTCTACATTACTTTTTGTACCGGGTCTGTTTTTTGAATTTTCGGTAGTATCTTCTCCACCTTGATCTTTTAATATCTCGATATAGATAAACTTATCGCAAGCGACAATAAAGGGGTTCGGGGTTTTCTTTTCACCGATACCGAAGACCTGCATACCCGCTTCACGCAAACGGGTGGCCAAACGTGTAAAATCACTATCGCTGCTAACTATACAAAAGCCATTCACTTTGGCTGAATACAGAATATCCATCGCATCGATTATCATCGCCGAATCGGTTGCGTTCTTACCTTGGGTATATCCATATTGCTGAATAGGCGTAATGGCGTTTTCTAAGAGTATATTTTTCCATTTGCCCAATCTAGGGTTTGTCCAATCACCATAGATGCGTTTTATTGTGGGATTTCCGTATTTGGCGATTTCCTCCATCATTTCCTTTACATAAGCAGAGGGAATGTTGTCGCCGTCTATGAGTACTGCTAAATTAAGGTCCATGAGTTCATCTTTTTGTAAAGATAATTGGTTTTAATTCTATGGTGAAGAGTTGGGGAACTTAAAAAGTCTAATAATACAAAAAACATTGTTTATCATTACTTTTTTATTGTTTATCAATAATTTTTTGTTTATTTACAATATGAAATAAATATTAATATTGGTTTTATGAAAAAACATGATAATACTCGCGGTGCTTTGCTAGCCAAATTTTTGTTGATGACTTTTCGGGGGCTTTTTATTCTTTATTCCATAGGGTTGGTTCTTTATATTCTAATTTGTTCTATATCGTTAGGTACCGGAAATCAAAGCCAGTATGCAAATTTACCTGTAGTATTTTCCTTTACGGAAACTGGAAATTTAATTTCCCCAGGAATCAAAAATGCAGCTACTTTTAAACTACATAACGCCACAGGAATTATAAGCACTGATTCCCTAACAACAGGTACTACAATATTCTCCATGGTTGGCTCAGTTCTTATTTCAATTTGCATCCTATTGATAATAAAGCTCATTTGTCAAATACTTGAAGCAGCCAAAACAAATGATTTTTTAGTTGTTAAGAATGCCATTCGTATGCGACATATGGCTCTTTTATTCATTATGGTTTTTTTAATCGACAAAATTAAACTCTTCGTATCATCCTCTTACCTTGCCGACAAGTTAGAGTTTACTGGGGTCAACTTCAACAGTGTGAATTTTTATTCCTTTGCAAACTGGGAGTACGTTTTCTTTTATCTTTTCCTATTGGTAATTGCTGAAGCATTTCGGATAGGGGCTCAATTAAAGCGAGAAAATGACCTTACCATATAAACGTTTCATATGCCTATAATCGTAAATCTTGATATTATGCTTGCCCGTCGGAAAATGTCATTAACCGAGCTATCGGAAAAAGTGGGTATAACGATGTCAAACTTGTCCATATTAAAGCAAGGGAAAGCAAAAGCTGTTCGGTTCACGACTTTAGAGGCCATTTGCGATGTTTTGGAATGCCAGCCAGGTGATATTTTAGAATTTCGACCCGAATAAACGACCTCGATGCATGTATACTAGGCAATCAAGAGAAGATGGTTTTGTAATTAAGAAGTAAGCTTCGAAGAAGTAGAACTCAGTTCCCGCTAAAAAAGTAGGATTAGTTCAACTATCTATTTTCAATTTATACCTTCACTCTTTTTCAAAATAGGTTTCACTAATAATGCCCTCATAAATATCAATTTAAACCTACTAGGATATCTGCCCCAACTTCATTAAGTTTGATATTCACAAAAGAACACCTTTGAATATGAATACCATGCAAAAACCAATTATTACCTTACTTCTGATTTTTTCAATAGCCTTTACGAGTAGTTCTCAAGACGAAAAACGCGAATTCTACCAGTTAAAGACCTATACCTTAGCAGATGAAAAACAAGAAGGTATTATGGATGCCTACCTTAAAGATGCCTATTTGCCTGCATTAAAAAGAGTGGGCATCGAAAATGTTGGCGTCTTCAAATTTCGCCCTAATAATTACCTTATTGCAAATAAAATCTATGTATTGATTCCATTTAAATCAATGGAGCAGTTCATAACTTTAGATGATATGCTGGCCCAAGACAAAACCTATATTTCAACTGGTACGGACTATATCAAAGCCAAGTACGACGACCCACCTTACGAACGCATCAATTCGACCTTAATGAAAGCCTTTACCGAAATGCCGTTAATGAAAGCCTCAGAAGTAAAGGGGCCCCGTAAAGACCGTGTTTATGAACTGCGTAGTTACGAATCATCTACAGAAAATATTTATAAAAACAAAGTAGACATGTTCAATGCAGGGGGTGAAGTCGAATTATTCGAATCGTTAGGTGCCAATGCAGTATTTTACGCCGAAGTACTTTCGGGAGATAGTATGCCCAACTTAGTTTACATGACCACTTACCCTAATATGGAAGCGCGCAACAAGCTTTGGGATGCTTTTAGAAGTTCGGATGTTTGGGTCAAATTAAAATCGGATCCTAAATATCAAAATAATGTGAGCAAAGCCGATATTCTATTGCTATATCCTACAGAATATTCAGATTATTGATTTTAATGGTTTGTTACGGGGCGTGAAATTATGAATTCTACCCTTCGGTTCTGCTTTCGGCCTTCAGCAGTTGCATTTGAAATAATGGGTTTTTCGCCACCAAAGCCCTGCCAAACGATACGATTTTTTGCCAATCCCATTTGCAAAAGATAATTTGCTACGGCCTCTGCCCTTTTGCTCGAAAGTGCCTTATTATAACTTTCCAAGCCGATAGAATCAGTATGGCCGTTTATGGCTATTTGAAGTTCTGAATTTGCAGAGAGATAGTCATGAATGTTTTTCAGCTCCTGCCTTGCTGCTTCCAATAATTGGAAATTATCAAAGGTGAAAAGTACGTCTTCGAAAACGTGGTTTTTGTTCAACTCAAAGACTCGTTTTTTATCTTGAAGATTTTTAACCGCTATTTTTTCAAGAGGAAATCCAACCTCGTCTGATTTAACCGAAACCATATCAACATAATAATACGCCCCTTGTTTGGCATTTCGTTTGGTTTTGAAAAGTCGGGTACGCGCATTATTTTTAAAGTTACCCATAATCATGAACCGCTCCGTGCCTTTTGCAATAAATTGGGTGTTTACCAAAACCCAATCTTGGGTGTCGGAATAGAAATTAGTGTAGCCTATTTCCATATAGTTATAGTCGTTCTCTTTTTGTTGATATAAGTGTTTTTTTGAAAGTTCTTTATTTATGTTAATTTCTAATTTATCCTTGGCAAACAACACGCCGAATTCCTTTATGGCAAAGTCGGAACGCTCGGCCAAACTAACAAAAAAGGAAACACGATATGTTTTTCCCTTTTCCAAAGGTGCCTTCAGTTCAGCCTGAAGATATTCCCGATAATCTTCTGGGGCATATAGGTATAGCCCTGCATAGCCCGTTCCAAAATCTGCCGGTTGGGAGCCATTGAAATTCTCAGGAGTCCCCATGGCCGTACTGCACCCGTTAAAATAATCGGTAGAACCTTCTGTAGGCGTCGACCATATCTCAACATCGGCATTAAAATTGCCTAACCTTTGTGGACAATTAACAAGTTGCTCAAAACTCGGATTTTTTACCAGGTTCTGCGACGAAAGGGTAAAGGTGCAAAAAAAGCACAATAACCATTGGGCGTATTTTCCATTTTGGAACATGACCATTTAGGTGAAGTTTAACCTTCTCAAAAATAGAAAATTATGGAGAAGCTGTCATTAGCCTTCGCTAAAATAGCTAAATACCCGGGTGTTCGGAAAGAATTATAGTCTCGTGGGCATTAGACTGAGCATTCAATCCTGAACTTTTTATCCCCAAAACGGTCGAAGGACAATCGGAGAACCTGGGTATCCTTAAGCATTTCGACAGCGTCTGTCTCCCGAAGAGGCTACCCTAACCCAATGTGATTCTACAGCGAATCGATATATTCATGGATCAGGTCAACCCCCTCAGTATGTAGCTCTGAAATACCGATCAACGGCATAGATGGTCCAAAAGCTGGTGAAGTCTCGACCCTGTTACGAATATCCAATCTCAGCTCGAATATATTGCTGTCTTCATAAGCTGTTTCGTATCTAAAATCTGGTCGGTCGGGAATATTGGAATTATGAAGCCCGCCAGGTTGATGGCAATGGGCACAGTTCATATCAATATAGGCTCGTGCCCGTTCTTGAAGCGTAAAGGAGCTATCTACCCAGTCGGGTAATCGTTCGATTTGCGAAACATCCGGTACTCCCGAGAGCAATCCCTTATCCACAAAATACTGTAATTGATTTTTTCCGTTATAGGTAAAATTCAAGTTGCGTGCTTTGGGGCCTATGGGTCGCGTAACATTATTTATATTGTGACATTGCGTGCAATTGATCGAAAAAGGAACTTTATAATTGACTGACCGATTGCTTCCGTTTGTATCAATCCAATCGACCGATACGGAGGGTGCGCTATTGCTAAAAAAAGCATCGGTTTGTTCTTCGTTCCATAGATAGTTACCCATGCTCCACGCTCCATTGATCTTTATCAGAAGTCGCGTCTCTATCAATTTTTTTCCTAAGGATGGATTTTGCTCATCGTTTAAATAATAGAACGTTTTACTGATAACAGTACTATCAGGGAATTGTAGCAGCCCTTCGTCATTATAGGTCATTTGGGCTCCTCGAGGAAGCGAAATCGTTCGAAACTTATACGCATAATCAGAATAGAGCGGGGTGCTCAAACTGTACTCATGTGTTGTAGTATTGGTAATCAAACCAGATGGACTCCCTTTAAAAAGGTTGAGTTCAGAAAGTTTAGGCAAAAACTCGGCAACAGCATAAACGGTATCATCTACATAAGGATTGGTACTGTTCGTTAACTCATCACCATTGTTTACACCATCTGAATCGCAGTCGGAATTTGACCAAGCTGTACTTAATGCATTGTAGCCTTCGTAATTCTCATCTTGTGCTGGATCACATGGGTCATCTTTATCCGTGCCATTTGCAACCTCCTGAAAATCAGACATTCCGTCACCGTCAGTATCTTTAGTCTCATCAACAAAAGGATCTGTATTATCGGTAAGTTCTTGCGCGTTTGTTATGCCATCGGTATCACAATCTGCGGCCAACCAAGTAGTATTGTCCGCATTAAAACCTGTATACCCAGAATTCTGTTTGGGGTCGCAAGGGTTATTCTTGTTCGTACCGTTCAATGTTTCCTGTTCATCAAAAATACCATCACCATCTGTGTCAATATTTACCGGTGTAATCGGTGTATCATCTGATTTACAGGAGGCAAATGCTGTAATGAAAACCACAAGTAGAAGCCTAATGATTTTTTTCGAAAATATAGTCTTTGAAAATACGGTTACCGAAAGATTACCATATTTCAGGTTGTAGGTGAATTGAGGCATAGCAATCAAATTTTCCTTTAAGCGCAATTACTACAAAAATAACGAATGTTAGCTGAATATTAGGCTCGTATAGACGAATGCCGTAAAAATCAGTTGAAGATATAACTAGAAATCATCTTCTATTTTAAAAATCGAATTTATACGTCAGTCCCCCCAAGATTTGTAGACCTTGAACAGGGTAATTGGCCCAACGTTGGTAGTTGTTGTTCGCAATATTGGCCGCTTTTAAGAAAATGGATAGTTGTTTGTTCCACCGATAGCCAA
>Ga0316189_10002720_pt1 | contig 17250 bp, 12 predicted proteins | sample LowCovwburrow_MG_FD_204930 | JGI IMG/M metagenome (GOLD analysis project Ga0316189, IMG submission 204930) | Coastal sediment microbial communities from Maine, United States - Lowes Cove worm burrow | ecosystem: Environmental > Aquatic > Marine > Coastal > Sediment | place: USA: Maine...
AGTACACAGCCTAATTTCACTTTTTGGTCTTTGCAAACGGCAATGACCTCATCGATCTTTCTAGTAGTGACTTCCAACGGTTTTTCGCTAAGCACATGTTTCCCTGCCTTCGCAGATGCCTTTATAGCCTCTCCATGTCTACCACTTTCATTACATATACAGACTAAATCGATTGCTTTCTGGCCTAGAAATTTGTCAATATCGCTAAAAACAGGAACTCCGAATTCTGCTTCTGCTTGCTTTGCCCTATTTGGTGATTTGGTATGCAGCGCGACCAGTTCGGTCGAGCTCAGTTCTTCGATGCATTTGGCATAGGTGTTGACTATTGAGCCAGTGCCGATGATTCCGATTCCGATTTTTGACATGTGTAATTAGTTTAAGGAAAGACTATACTACAAAGAAAATCCGTCACGTGCAAGGACGCTACCTAGGTACTCTTCTCTAATTCCTTGCCAATTTTATTTGAAGGAACAACCTAGAGAAAACGCACAGAAGTAATTTTGTCTTGATTCTAAACTTTAGCCACTCAGCCGGTGAGGCAGGTTTCTTTTTTAAAGCTCTACGTTCAACAATTGCCCCGTTAGCTGAAGTAGTTGCAGCTCGGCCAATTTGGCGTCGTATTTGGCTAAATTTTTATTGGTCTGAGCGTTTAGCAAATTAATTTGCGCTTGACGGAATTCTATTGACGTAATTCTACCTAATTGTGCCTGCTCTCTCGAACGTTCAAAGTTGTTTTGGTTGGTAAGTACGTTTTGCTCTTGAATTCGAAACACGTTCAACCGATTTTCGTAAATGGCCAAAGCATTTGCGATATCTCGAGCCACTTCGAGTTCCACTTGTTTCTGCAACAATTCTTGATTTTCGTAAGCAATTTTTGAGTTCTTGACACGAACGGTCGTTCCTCCGCCATCGAAAAGATTCCAAGTAAGGCTCGCACCAAGACCAAAGCTTCTGTTATTGTTTACGTTCACTCCTGGAAAAAAAGCACCCGGGGCATTTTGGTTTAAATTCCAACCGTACGAACCGTTAAGACCAACGTTGGGAAGGTAACCTGATTGATTTACCTTGATATCATAAGCATTAATAGTAAGGTTGCGCTCTGTCTGTAATAACGCCACGTTATTCAAGTCAGCTTGGGCTATATATTCTTCTAGTTGCAGCTTGGGAATAAAGCCAACCAAAGTATCCACTTTAAAGACTTCATTTAAATTCTGATTTAATATTACGTTGAGATCTCGTTTGGTATTCGAAAGTTGTTGTCTTGTATTCAAAAGATTTATACTATCGTTCGTCACGTCGACTTGAGCGTTTAAAATATTCAATTTAGTATTTTGCCCATATTCAAAGGCGTATTCTGCACGTCTAATACGCTGAGTCGAAATTTCCAGAGTCTGTTGGAGCACATTTTCATTTTCGCTCAAGCGCGCTACTTCAAAATAGACACTGAACAATTGCAGCATCGTATTCTCAATAGTTTCCCGAGCTTGAAGTTCGCTTAGCTGGTATTGCTCACGCAACCTTTTATAATTATAGTATCTGCCCAATCCGTCGAAGAGAACATAATTTGCATTTAAAGACGCGTTGTATCGCTGCGCTTCGGCTTTATACAAATCAGTATCCGGTCTTGGAACAGGAGCCCCTGTATCCGGGTCTACAATAACATTCCCGTCTTGGTCTCGTAAAAACTGCCCGGGAAATTCAAATGTTGAATCATCACGCTGATAGTTAGCACCTGCATTACCAGTTAGGGTCGGTAAAAATCCAGAATTTAAAACGCTCTTGTTATTTTCCGCGATTTCAACTTCATTACGTGCGACTTTAATTCCGAAATTATTTTCTAAGGCCAAGACTACAGCTTCCTGCTTTGAAAGTAGTTCTTCTTGGCCACTCACGTTGGAAAAAATAGTAAAAAAAAAGGCTAGGAGTAATAGGTTATGTCTTATCATTCGTTTACCTCGGTTACTTTTGGTTTTTCATTAGTTATTTTGGAAGACACCATTGAATTTTTATTAACTCCATTTGATGAATGGGATAATTTTCCGGTATTATGCGCCTCCTCTTTTTGCTCTTTGATGGCTCTTTCTACCTCTTCTTTTGTTATATCATTACCAGTAACCAACCATTTGGTGCTTACCTTTACTTTGTTGCTAAAGGAAAGGAACAAAGGTAGCATTACCAAAGTCAAAACCGTTGCAAAACCAATACCATAGGCGATTGAAATAGCCATGGGTATTAAAAACTGAGCTTGACGACTGGTCTCGAAAATCAAAGGTGTTAAACCCGCAATTGTAGTAATTGAAGTCAAAAATATCGCCCTAAATCGGGAACGTCCCGCATCATAAATAGCGTCGTCGAAAGTCATACCCTCACGCAGATTGCTATTGAATTTGCCTATGAGTACCAGACCATCATTGACCATAATTCCGATTAAAGCTATAATACCTAAAAGTGATAAAATGTTCAAAGGAAAATCATGTAGCCAATGTCCCCAAGTAACCGCCGTCAAACTGAAAGGAATCAATAAAATTAACATCAACGGCTGGCTAAAGCTTCTAAATGTAAATGCAATGGTAATATAGATTAGCGCCAATACCGACAAGCCAACTAATTTCAGGGATGCAGTTAGTTTGCCAAGTTCCCTGTTTTGACCTTCATACGATGCCGTAACCGTCGGATATTTAGATTGAATTTCAGGCATGATGTTATTCTGAATATCGGTCATAACATCAGTAGGACTATCCTTTGGGTTCTTCATGTCTGCCGAAACCTGAATTTCTCGCCGTCCTTCCAAACGATTGATCGCCACATCGCCACGTTCAATAATATAATCAGCAATTTCCTTTAGCGGCACACGACTGCCATCAGGCGTTACGATACGCATTTCATCCAAATCGGCTATCGAAGAACGATTTTCTCGATCATAACGTACCCAGACCCTGATTTCGTCTTGCCCTCGTTGAAATCGTTGCGCCTGGGTACCAAAGAAACCCGCGCGCACTTGGTTCATGAGATTTCTCAAATCAAGCCCCAATAAATAGGCACTTTCCTTTAGTTTTAGTCGAATCTCTTTAATACCGGCTGGGTCATTGTCTGCTACATCTTTTAGGGTAGGGTTATTAAGAAGTTCCGTTTTAAGCTCTAATTTTGCTGCTTTTAGTTCCTGAATATTGTTTCCTAAAAGCGATACCGATACGGGAGAGCCTCCAAAATTACCTCCAGAGCCATAAATCAAACTTTCGACGCCAATAACAGGTCCAACCAATTCTTCCAAACGACTAGTTACCATATCCGAAGTAATGACATCGGGTCTTTCTTCGCCCGGTAATAGGTTAAGGGTCAATGTTGCCGCGGATGAGCCGGGCCCTACTTTTTTAATTAAATTTTCGAAAAGTACTTTGCCAGTTCCCTTTAGGTACTGTTCCGTTAGTTCTTGATTGACGATTTCTGCTTTTTCTTCTATCAATGAAATAATGGAATCGGTAACCTGTTCGTTTGTGCCATTGGGCATAAGCAATTCGATTTGTGCCCTATCACTTGCAATACGCGGAAAAAATGAAGTTCTTATAATGCCCCCGCCAACTGAACCCAATGACAAAATCAAGGCCATGGCAAAAAGTCCGAATGCCAACAGCTTATATTTTAGAGCGAATTTTAGCACCGGACTATATAAAGTATCTCTCATCCAGACCATAAAACGGTCTCCCATTTCATTGATTATCCTAAGTTTTGCAAATGCCCTCCCTATTCCGGTCTTAGGTTTTTTAGATACTGGTTGTAAGGCTTTCGAATGCGCCAAATGCGCCGGCAATATAATCAAGGCCTCCACCAAAGAAACCGCCAAGGTCAAAATAACGATGACCGATACTTCCCCAAAAAACTCCCCGATTCTACTATCTAAGAACAAGAAAATGGAAAAGGCCAATATCGTTGTGATTATAGCTGAAATTATAGGAGGTAATACTTCTATGGTTCCATCTACAGCAGCTTGAACGGGCGATTTCCCTTTTTCGTAATGTTGATAGATGTTTTCGGCTATGACTATGCCGTCATCAACCAGAATTCCGATAACGATAATCATACCAAAAAGCGAAAGCACGTTTATGGTCACATCAAAAAATCCGGCAAAAATAAACATCCCCAAAAAGGCAATGGGTAAACCGAAGGCCACCCAAAAGGCTAATCGGGTATTCAAGAAAAGAGATAAAAAAATAAGCACTAGCAACATACCCTGCCAAGCATTTTTTATCAAAAGCTCGGTTCTACCATTCAATGTTTCCGATTGGTCACTTACAACACTGAGTTGTACATTGTCATACTTCTGATTAAATTCTTCAATATACCCTTTAACCTTATCGGCCGACCCTATCAGATCCTCGGTATTGGTGCTTGTAATAGTAGTGCTTACCGATAGATTGCCGTTAAAATAAGCGGCATTGGGAGTTTCAGAAAATCGATCGCGAATTATGGCAACATCTTTTAGACGTACGGTTTGACCAGAGGCATTTGCCCTGACAATAATATTCGATAGTTCATCGCCAAAATACGAACGATTGTTCGCGCGAATCAGGAATTCTTCTGCATCGGTCTTTATGTTTCCACCGGTAACCAAGATATTGGCATTACCCACGGCTTGTGAAACTTCTGTAAAAGACATATTGTAGGCCAACAGACTATTCTCATTTACTGCTATTTCTATTTCTTCTTGTGGATACCCTGAGATCTCTATTTGCGAAATACCTTCAATGGCGCGAATATCATTTTCTATCTGTCTTCCTATCTGTTTTAAAGTAGCCAAAGGGATATTGTCTCCGCTTATGGCAAAACTGATCGTCTGACGTACGGTCTCCAGTTTCGACACTATCAAAGGCTCCATTCCCGTCGGGAAAGTTGGCACCCTATCGACGGCATTTTTGACTTGGAGCAACATAAAATCGATATCCCTACCCTTTTCGATTTCTACATTAATGTTACCACTGTTTTCGCGAGAGGTAGAAGTAACGCGATCTACGCCTTCTAATCCCTTCAGATTATCTTCTATTTTCAGAACAATGCCTTCCTCGACTTCTTGAGGGGAAGCCCCTGGATAAGTGATATTGATAGACACGTTCTTTGAATCTGTCAATGGAAAAAAAGAGGACTTTAGAGATTTTGCACCAACGATACCAAAGACCGCGAAAGCAATGATTATGACATTGACCGCAACATGATACCTGATAAAATACTCGATAATTTTTCGCATCACCCCTTAGTATTAACCGTTTTATCCTCGTAAATCTTTACTGCCATACCGGTATAGGCGCCCAATAAAGGTTTAGACATTATCACTGTACCATTGGGCACCTCTTTTAGCACCACCGTTTTATCCGAAAAATATACAGGCTTCACGTTGATTATATCTAAAATAGTATCGCGCACCACGAATATTTTGTCGCCTTCTAACAAGAGGCTTCTATCTATTTCGATAGCATCTGTTTCTTCCATGGCATCAAGATTTGCTTCGAGATACATACCCTCTCTCAGATTGCTGTCAACCACCTCAATAAAAGCTTTTATGGTCTGCGAGGCTTGGTCTACCCTTCCGTTAATGCGAGATACCTTACCTGTGTATTTTTTAGAATCATCTAAGGCAATCAGCTCTACTTTTTCGCCAAGTTTCAGTAAATCACTAAAATTCTTGCTCACCGCAACCTCTAGTTCGTATACGTCCGTATTAATGAATTCCCCTAATTTCTGCCCTGATCTGACCAAACTACCCTCGGTAACCAAAGCTTCGGTAAGCACTCCATCGAAAGGTGCAGAAATACGATATTTCAATAAACGCTGCTCTAGATTCTTAACATTATAATAGCTGCTCAAAATACCCCTACCTGTAATAAAGAACTTTTCTTTATCATCTGTCATTTCAGGCAATTCGGGAGTAGATTTACTCAAGTCGAAGCCGCTAAGATACTTTTGCCATTTTGGGTATGTATCAGGATAATCCAATCGAAGATCGGGCATTATTGATGTCAATTCGTTGTAAAGATTACTTTTGGCCGATTGAACGCTAGCGGAATACTCAGAAGCATTGATCCGAATAATCGTTTCGCCTTTTTTATACCTCGTGCCTGTCTTAAAAAGTCTATTGCCCACAGTAAAAACTCCTTGCACCTCTGCATAAAGCTCAACCCTTCTTTTGGCTGTTAGATTTCCATTTGCAGGTACGACAATAGGTACGGTTCCATTCTCGACAACCTCTGTAAATACTGTTTTCACTACTTTTTGAGCTCTTGGTTTAAAGGCCTTTTTATTATCTATTATCTTACCGGCAAGAAAAAAGGCAAGAACAATAAGCAAGACGCCTAAAATGGATAAAATAATCTTTCGAATGTCCATGAAGTGAAAAGTTGGTTAAACGACTCAAGAAAGGCCGAAATCAATAGACCGCAAAAATATCCAATAGTTTAAGCGAGCCTAGTTAAATGTATCTTAAAACTACTTTATCTACGGATATCACAAAAAAAGAGATACAAAACTGCATCCCTTTTAAATAAAGTACCTAAATTTAGGTAAATTCTTAATTATTTTCACCTTCAAATTGGTTATTCGCCATTCTACTATCAGAATCTACAAGTTTTCTATACTTAAGGTTCAGTTTCATATCATCGGTTTCAAAGGTATCTAGATATACACTTTGCATATGTTCAATATTATCGAAGACAGCGAAACTATTGCCCTGAATTTGTACTATTTGCAATTCGCTCAACGATGCTATACCATTAGGAACGTTTCCTTGAAAGTTATTTAGTGATAAGGACAATTCTGACAGTTTTTCCATACGATCGAAACTAAATTCTATTTCCCCTCCAAAGGTATTACCATTAAGGTTAAGGTTCGTTAAATTTACCAAGCTCGCCATAGTTTTGGGTAAATTACCCTCAAAGCGGTTATCCGAAAGGTCCAAAATTCTTAGATTTTTCGCATTGGCAATACCCTCCGGAATATTACCTTCTAAGTTATTCTCAAAAAGGATAAGTTCTTCTAAATTGACCAGCGCCGTGAAATTTTCAGGGAGACTGCCCGATATGCTGTTCCTCTCTAACTTTAAGGCCTTTAGCCGTGAGAGTTCGGCCAATTCATTAGGTAATTTTCCTTGCAGTTTATTCAATGCAAGATCTAAAACTTCCAAATTTTCTAGATTTTTGAGACTAGCGGGAATTTGCCCGACCAAGTTATTCTGGTAAAGAATTACGCTTACAACATGGTTATCTAACACATCGACACCGTACCATTCGTTAACCGGTGATTTTAAATTCCATTTTTCGGTCCAAGAATTACCATTGGTAGCCTTGTAAAGATCAATCAAGGCTGATTTTTCTTTTTCGGGTACTTGAGCAGACATCGCAGCTTGACACAACACCAAAAAAAGCAAGCTTACTGAAAGTAGTTTGTAGGTCATGGTTATTAAGATTTAGGTTATGGGATTACTTTCGTTAATACATTAAATTTCAAATCATATCGTTCCTTTTTTCATTTTTATCGATGTTCTGCATAGTATTGCTGCCATTCAACGGGTTTTTATCCTTTTTGTCGTTGTTCTGCATAGTACTATTACCATTTAACGAATTTTTTCAAGGTTTATGATAATTTATTTGGATTTCTTTATCATTTTGTATAAAAGAAGGGATGCAGTAATGCATCCCTTTCAACCAAACTAACTAATAAATTATAGAGACTTACTTATCATCTTCAAATTTCGTATCCGCCATTCTTGTTTTACTGAAATTAACATTCTTAAAATCGCCCTTGTAGTCCTCTTTATCGTAATCGAATACTAAAAACTTCTGCGACTGCATTACCTCTAGGTTTTTTAACGAATTGAATTTGTTATTTTGAATCTGAAATACCTCAAGGCTCGCCAGTTGGCCGAGTTCAGCTGGCACTTCGCCACCCAACTGATTGTTGGCCAAAACAAGTTCTTTGAGATTTCCCAAATTACCTATTTCAGAAGGAATACTTCCTTCTAACGTATTTTCAAAGAGGCCCAGAGTTTCAAGTGAGGCCAGACTCCCTAAGGATTTTGGAATACTTCCCTTTAGACTATTACTCGAAAAGTTTAAGATTTTTAAACCTTTAATCTTCCCAATACTTTCAGGAATACTGCCGGTCAAAAAATTATTGAACGCTATTAACTCCACTAGACTTTTGAGATTCCCAAGGCCTTCGGGGAGCTCTCCCTTGAAGCGATTCATTTCGATTTTTAAGACCTTCAGCTTTGTTAACTCCACCATTTCATTAGGTAACTCACCAGTAAGCGAATTGAAAGCCAGATTAAGCGATACTAAATTTTTAAGGTTTCCAATACTTTTGGGAATAGTTCCTTTGAGGTTGTTCCGAAAAAGATTGATTTCTGCTACATGATTGGAGACGACTTTTACGCCATGCCATTTCGACACATCGGTACGAATATCCCATTTAGCTATCCACTCATTTCCATTGGTTGCTTCAAAAAATTCAACAAGCGCTTTTTTCTCACTCTGCGGAACATCGGCAAAGATAGAAGGAACCGAAAAGATTAAAAGTATTAGGCAGTAAATTAGGTTCTGCATTAAGCCGGTATTTATCAATATTAGAAGATATTGAAATTGAACACGTATTCTTAAGAATCACCTTACAAATCACGTTCAATGACTGATAAAAACCAAAGAATATCGGTGAAGTGCGCTATCTTGTTGTGAAAGCTTAAAAATGTGTTGTGAAATGAATTCGAATCGTTCCGTTTATAGACTTAAACCCCAATTTTATCGAGCTTAACCGTAAGTTCTTCCCATCGTTCCATCAAGACTTCCAAGTCTTTTTTCTTTTTTTGATAAGCGTCAAAGAACCCGGTTTTGGCAATAGTGGCGTCGTAGTTCATTAGCAAACTATGGTCTATCTCTGCAAGCTCTTTTTCTAGACTAGAAATATCGCTTTCGACAGAACTAAGCCGGTTTTTAAGTGATTTCAGCTTTTTCTGGTCTTTAAAATCGTTCGCATTTGATTTCGGGGCGGTTTTCTTCTCGGCTTCTTGCTTTTTTTCAATCTCCCGAAAATCATCTGCCTTTCGTTGTTCAAGATAGAAATTAATATCACCGAGATACTCTTTTATTTTTCTATCCTTGAATTCATATACTTTATTGGTAAGCCCTTGAAGAAAATCCCTGTCGTGGGAAACCACTACTAAAGTGCCATTAAAATTTCGCAAGGCTTGCTTTAAGACATTTTTCGATTGTATATCCAAGTGGTTCGTCGGTTCATCCATTACCAGAACGTTGAACGGTTGCAACAACATTTTAGCGAGGGCCAATCGGTTTCGTTCACCCCCTGAAAGCACTTTTACATATTTTTCCACCTCATCTCCCCGAAACAAGAAAGAGCCTAGCACATCTCTGACCTTACTCCTGTTCTTTTCATTGGCGGCATCGATCATCGTATCTAGAACGGTCTTTTTTCCGTCGAGATATTCAGCTTGGTTCTGGGCAAAATATCCGACCTGCACGTTGTGGCCCAATTTCATCTTGCCGGTATGGTCCAGTTCTCCGACCATAATTTTGGCCAATGTAGATTTACCCTGACCGTTTTGCCCAACAAAGGCAGTTTTACTGTCACGCTCCAACAAAAGATTGATGTCTTTTAAAACCACATTTTCTCCGTAACTTTTTGAAAGATGATCTATCTCTGCAACCACTTTACCTGGAGTTATGGAGACTGGAAAACGAAGGTTCATAACCGCATTATCGTCTTGATCTACTTCGATACGTTCCATCTTGTCAAGCTTCTTTATCAGTGACTGCGCCATGGAAGCCTTTGTGCTCTTTGCCCTAAACTTCTCAATGAGACGCTCGGCCTGCTGAATTTCCTTTTCTTGATTTTTCTGGGCGTTTAGCTGTTGTTCTTTTATTTCTCCCCGTAGTTTTAAAAATTTTGAATAGGGTTTGTTGTAATCGTAGATGCGGCCCAAAGAAATCTCAATGGTTCGATTAGTCACATTATCTAAAAACATCTTATCGTGAGATACGATGACCACGGCACCGGTATAGCTTTTCAAGAATTGCTCCAACCAAATGATAGATTCAATGTCAAGATGGTTGGTAGGCTCATCGAGCAATAGCACATCGTTGCTCTGTAGCAGCAATTTTGCCAATTCGATACGCATACGCCAGCCCCCTGAAAAGGTATCGGTCTTTTTATCGAAATCATCACGTTTGAAACCTAGCCCTAAAAGTATTTTTTCGGTATCTCCCTGATAATTATAACCACCCAAAATCTCATAATGGTGTGTAATATCACTAAGGTCGATTATTAGCTGATTATATCCTTCGCTCTCATAATCGGTGCGTTCTGCCAACTGCTGGTTAATATAATCTAATTGAGATTCTAGATTTTTTATTTCTTCGAATGCCTGATAAGCCTCATCCAAAACAGTTCGGCCTTGCTCAAAATCGATATCTTGCCGAAGAAAACCAATCTTGATATTCTTTTCCATTGCAATCGTTCCCGAATCCAACGGCATGTCTTTCGACAATAACTTCAAAAGTGTAGATTTGCCCGCCCCGTTCTTTCCGATAAGGCCGACGCGATCGCCACCGTTTAGACGAAAGGAGATTTCTTGGAAAAGATATTCGCCCCCAAAGGATACGGAAAGATTATGAATGTTTAACATGTTTTTGGTTTCTGGTTTCTATAGTTTCCCGTTCGAGTTTCCCAAAATTTAGGAACCCGAAATAACAGAAACTTGAAACGTATCAATTGCAATCTTTGTTACAGACAAAAATACCCGTAATGTGTACCTTTATCAAAAGTTTTGCAAATGTTAAAAAAAGGAAACAAACTATACAGCATTTTAACAGGAAGTTGTCCCAGATGTCATAAAGAAAGCATGTATGTTGAGCGCAACCCCTATAGTTTGGGTAAACTTTTTAAAATGAATGAACGTTGTTCCCATTGTGGACTTAAATATAAAATGGAACCTTCTTTTTTTTATGGTGCTATGTACGTCAGTTATGGAGTGGGTATTGCTTTTTCGGTTTCTGCGTTCGTAATCGCATTTCTTTTTTTCGAAGCTTCACTCATTAACACCTTTATTGCCATTGTTGCTACCATGGTCATTTTTATGCCCGTGATTATTCGTCTGTCCCGCAATATTTGGATCAATTTTTTCGTGAAATACGATTCAAATGCTACTAAGGCATCTTCATAGCATATTTATATTTGAAGCGGGCAATATCTATTTCTTTATCGAGAGTTTCGCCATGTTCAATGTGATAGTATAATTGTTCTGAAATGTAAGGTGCAATCATAATTCCTCTAGACCCAAATCCATTTAAAACATATAGATTTTGATGTTTGGGATGTGGACCAATCAAAGGCTTTCTATCTACAACTGTTGGCCGTACCCCCGCTACATGATTTACAACCTCATAATCACATCTAATAACTTTATTGAATTTCTTCAACAATTCTTCGCGGGCTTCATTAGTAGGCAAATTAGTCTTATCATTTCGATCATAGTTGGCGCCTACCCTATAAATATCTTGACCTTCGGGAATAATAAATAGGGAAGATTTGATTGCCTTTTCTTCCTTTAGACCGGAAGCTTTAACGAACAAGTATTCGCCTTTCGAACCTACCAACGGTAAGTAGTTGAAATACGGATTAGTAGTTAACCCAAAACCTTCGGCAAAAACAATCCGTTTGGCCTCTAGGGATTTGTATTCCACATAGCCTTCTTTTACACATAAGGCATCGAAATCAAGTGTTTCTTCCAAAAGTATTTTTTTGTCTACGAGGAATTTTTTATATGAAGTTATCAGTTTCTTGGTGTCTATACGGCCCGTATGTAATACTTCCCCATATCCGAAAGGGGCATCTATATTTTGATTTGTATTCGGATGAATTTCGGTAGAAAGAAATTTACCGAAGCCTTTTTTATCCGAAGCCTCGAACCACAGATTTTGTTCTTCCGCTGAATTAAATCGACGAAAAACAGGAAGTTTATAATCCAATTTTTTACCTAACTTTTTTTCTAAATTTGCATAGAAGGGCATAGCAATGTCAAGCTGCTCTTTAGCCTTCCATGCTAAAGTAAAACGTTTTAAGATAATGGGATTATAGAGTCCGCCGGCGACTAAAGACGAAGTCTGTGAACTATCACTGATAACCTTGAAGGACCTGTTATACTTTTCTAGTTGCTCACAAAAAGATAGTCCTGCCAAGCCGAGACCTACGATTAGGTAATCTGTCATTGGGCAAAGGTATGAATCTGGCAGTAATTGCGGGCTTTTGTTGCCTATGGCAAAAAGGCACCGTAATCCGTTGAACGCTGGCAGTGGGTTCAACAGATTGCCCCGCTCCTCTCACGAGGATATCAAACAAAAAACACCCTGACATGGCTGTCAGGGCGTTTCTATACTATTGAATTGGAATAAATTAGGTTTAGTAAGCCCACATATCTTGTTCGCGATCTCGAATGACCTCTTGAATTCTGTTGGCCTCCAACAATTGGAACAAGGCATTATCAGTAATGTAATCATTGACCTTACGATCCCCATGCACGTTGTCTTCTCTGTAGATAACACCATTGAACCTTCTTGCGTTCAACAACATATCAAAAGAGATAGGCTGCGCGGAATTGCGCTGATTGAATACCTTGGCATCGTGTAATATCTGCCGGGCATCTGGGTACCATACCCAGAACAGTTCGACTTTAGCATCCGCTGGATCCATAGATTCATCGTCGATAAAGTTAACGTCGGGTGCAACTGGGGCAATACCTAATAGTCGGTATTTTAATTCTCCCTGTCGTTTGTCAAAATACCACATACCTTTAATACGGTACTCTTCGATATCGGCAGCGGTCAGATTTCTACGCATCACATATTCGGGAGAAAGTTCTTCGCCTGCATTAATCTGTTCGTAACCGTAATCGGTGGTATCAACTTTCTGAAGGGTAGCGGTTAAATCACCGAACTTACGCTTGTCGGTAAAATACGAATCGGCGTAAACATCTTTTAGCTTTCCGTTTTTGATGTTCTTTAGCAGTACATCGTACAATGACCTTCTATCGTTACCTATATCGATGGTATCGGTGGGATAATACATAGGGAAGTTGACCCTTTCGTCGAGATCAATAACTTCCCATACAGTCTTAGACCAAAGGATATCTCGATCATCAACATAACCATACTCAAGGGGAGCATCATTATCGAGGGCTATCTGCGCCTCGGTTTTAACGCCGATTTCCTCAGGCTTCTTAGCGTTCAATATGTTCGCTTGGGCCATCATGGAAACAGGCAATAAGGTTACTGCTCCAATTACTAAAACATTTTTCCAATTCATGTTTTTACAATTTAAATAGTACCGGGCAACCTTTCAGCTGCCCGATTCTTTACTTGTTATTTAGTTCGTAATCTCCACAACTACAGGAGATACCTTTTTCAATTTATAACTTTTGTTATTGGTAATATACGCTTCAACATCAAAGATTTGAACAGCGTCACCTCTTTTAGCTCTTTTCAACGCTGATTTTGCCATTCCGTTCAACTTGTCACCGTTGACGCTCACTGTAGGCTGACCTGGTACTTTGAATTTAAATCCACTAACTTTAAGGTTTAAATCGAAGTCAAAATCTTCCAACATGGCTCCGATAGTGGCAATCTCCATATTAGACCTTGGCATTTTAACACTACCATCTTGCTTACTAACAGTACCAGCTGGTCTTGGAATATCCTTAATTCTGAACTCAGCAGGTGTAGAGATTCGCTGACCGTCTGGCAACGTACCAGAAGCAACAATTTTTACTGTTCTGCCCTTACCTGGGTTCATGACATACTTGCTAGAACTAACTTTCTTAAGTCCGGGAGCAGATGCACTTACTTTATTATCAGGAATACCTGGTATGGAAATCGACATTGGGTTAGCGACACCTCGATAAACCACGTTCATCTTGTCGGCAGCAATAAGGGCAGCGTTAGGCTTACTAATTGTTGCAAAAGAAGAAGAAACAGGAACTGAAATCTCCTCACCATCTTGCTTAAAGATAAGCTCGCCTTTGATTTCATGGTCGCCAGGGTTACCGGCACCAACCAATAGTTTTACTCCACCACCTTCAAAAACAAAATCCGAACCTTCAGAAAGTTTTCTTCCGTCTAAGGTCAATTCAGCTCTATCAGGTTTTGTAGAATTATCGGTACGTCCCAAAACAATACTACCTGCAAATTTCTCACCTGCATAAAAAGCAGACTTCTCTTGCTGCAATAAGGTTGTGTAGTTTGTCATAGAGACCTCGCTACTCAATTGACCTTGCAACATTGCTTTTAAAGCCGCTTCTTCGGTAGCTTTAACATCAGCTTGCAAAGATGTTATTTTCGTCAACGAAGCTACTAAAGGATAGCCCTCAAAATGATAGTTCATCCAATCGACCTTGGTACCGTCTCTTTTTTCAACTTTACCATTGTCATCTCCAGTTTCAAATCGGGTTTTAACGGAAGCTTTCACATCTCCCATACTCTCAGGTAAGACTGCCGATACTTTTGTGCGGTAGTCTGTGAGTCGTTGCAAAAACTCCGCGCCATCTGCAGACACTTTGTCACCAGGAAAGAATCGTTGATCTAAATAATCACCGTTATCCATTACCTGATAATCTTTCGGATCTTCTACTTGAGACATCATATCTTCTTTCAACTGCTGTAGGTAATTGAAATAGTCAGCGGATAATCCTTTAATTTTTTTGGCATCCTCCAACAAAGGGCCAAATTTTTCGGCATTTTCAGATGCCTTGGTCTCAAGACCAGTTAAGAAAGCTACGTTATTCTCACTCGTCTTATCATTGGAAGCTTCCAACTTTTCGTTCATTAGACCGAAAGCGGACAGTACTTCTTTACTCATGTTCAACGCCAGCATTGCGATGAAAACCAGATACATTAGGTTAATCATCTTCTGACGTGGTGTTTGTTTTCCTCCTGCCATGTTTTCTAATTAGATTTTATTACTTATTCGATTTGGGGTTAACTAATGGATCTAATTAGTTTCTGGTCATTGCAGTCAACATACCCCCGTAAACTCCGTTTAAAGAAGAAAGGTTAGTTGCCAACGATTCCATTTGATCTTTAAGGGCAGATGCATTCTGAACCACTTCTTCGTTAACAGAAGCCTGCTTGCTAGCACTCTCTAACTGAACTTTGTACAAGCTGTTCAAAGACTCCATTTGAGCTGCAGCCTGAACCATTTCGTCAGAATATTTCTTTGTAGACTCCATTGCGTCTACCGTTGGCGCGATACCTTTAGCGGCACCTTCGAAGTTACGAATACTAGACCCAAGACTTTCCATCAAGCTCGCGTCAACACCGGCTTCTTTCAATAAGTTATCCAATTTAGCAGACAAAGAGGCTTCTGCTTCTTTCATCTCAAGAGCTTCATTGCTTTTACCGTTAGAAGCGGCGCCAGACAATTCTGGATACACTAAAGACCAATCATATTCATCGTCTACCGGCTCGAAAGCACTAATCGCAAAAATAAGAGCTTCCGTTATCAAACCTATTGCAAGAAGAACACCTCCATTAAGTGGGCCGAGCTCCCAGTGTAGGATTTTAAATAATGCACCGATGATTACTACCGATGCTCCAAGGCCATAGGCCATGTTAAATAATTTCTTTGTTGATTTTGACTGTGCCATAATTTAAAATTTAATTTGAAATTTAATATTAATAAAAGATTTGGTTTACTGTTTGATTTATTTTCCTGCTTACCGATAGTTATCAGCAAATCGGATAGTGTATTTGAATATTTGTATTTACGATTACCAACTTCAATTTAGTTCTTTATGTTAAAAGTAGGAACTACGTTAACTCTTTACAATAAGATTAAAAAAATATTTTTCTAATGATTTCCCTTCTTTACTTATTGTGTCGAATCTTCTTCGCCCATATAATCTTGTACGGTTCTAAAACCGACATAACTACGGGCCGAATCGGCATATTCATAATCTCTGGTACTTACCTGTAGGAAATAAGCAACATCCTTCCAAGAACCACCACGGATTACCTTTCTCTCATTTGCGCCATCTCCGCCATTAGGGTTCATTGTAGAAACAAATTCATAAGAATTGGGGTCATAACTGGAATTGGTCCACTCAGATACATTACCTGCCATATTGTAAAGGTTGAAATCGTTTGGTACATATGACTTGGCTTCTACTGTATACAGCGCAGCATCAGCGGCATAATCACCTCGTTGTGGCTTAAAGTTCGCCATAAAACAACCAGTATCACTGATTACGTAAGGCCCTCCCCAAGGATAAGTTCCTCCTTCGATACCACCTCTTGCAGCATACTCCCATTCGGCTTCGGTAGGTAACCTGAACTGATTTACAAATTGCTTTCCTCGACTTTTTTGATCATCGTTCTTGAACTTCGTCCTCCAATTACAGAAAGCCCTTGCCTGAGCCCAAGAAACACCAACTACCGGATATTCGCTATAGGCATCGTGCCAAAAATAATCGTTGTGCATCGGTTCGTTGTACGAATACTCGAAGTCGCGAATCCAAACCGTGGTATCGGGATAAATTTCCAATTCTTCTTGACGAATAAAATCTTTTCTACTACCTGTTTTCGCTCGGGCTGCGGCTTCGATATCCATCCAACTATACTTGTACTTCAGTTTGGTAACGTCGATAGTACGTTGACCATTATACGATTCTTCTTCTGGAATGTACAAAGAATCCATAACCTCGGTATAATATTCATCAGGATATTCAGATTGGTCCCAGATAAGGTCTTCATCCTTGTTAAGGGAATATCCTTCGAACCCGGTCTCGCCCATACCGGCATAATTATCGAGCATGTATTTGTCGTATGCGGAAAGTTTGGTCGTATCCGCAGCTTTGAATGCGTATTCCCCCACACCGCCGTCTTCCGGTCCGAGACCTAATTCATCGGCCAATATGGCCAATCTCGTTCTGGTTATGGAATCTTGTACCCACTCGACGAATTGGCGGTACTCGCTATTCGTAATTTCGGTATCATCCATATAGAAAGATCTGACCGTAACGGTCTTTGTAGGCGCGTTTAAAAGCTTGGCCTGGTCCTCTTCTGACTTACCCATAATATATGCGCCCCTTGGAATCAGTTCCATTCCATAGGGTTTTTCAGGGTACCATTTTTTTCCTTTGGCCCCGACTAGCTCTCCTTTGGTTTTTGATCCGCAACTGCTGAGCAAAAAAACAAACGCTATAGA
>Ga0316189_10002721_pt1 | contig 17249 bp, 12 predicted proteins | sample LowCovwburrow_MG_FD_204930 | JGI IMG/M metagenome (GOLD analysis project Ga0316189, IMG submission 204930) | Coastal sediment microbial communities from Maine, United States - Lowes Cove worm burrow | ecosystem: Environmental > Aquatic > Marine > Coastal > Sediment | place: USA: Maine...
CGACGCTATTCGAGGGGCGTTCGAGGGGCGTTCGAGGGGCGTTCGAGGGGCGTTCGAGGGGCGAACTCAGGCGAGCTCGTCATCGTCGCGCGGGACTCCGAGCGGAGCTGAGCAGGCGGGTCGGGTCGCGGATTCGGCGTGCTCGTCGGCGCGAGCAGGGCTCGGCGAGCCGTTCGGGCTCGGCGAGTCGTCAGGGCTCGGCGAGTCCTCCGCCCCCCTCTTCGCTGACGTGACCGGCGAAGCGTTCGTCGGCGTCGCCCCGTCGGCGCCGACGCTCTCCTGCCCCGGCAGGCTCAGGCCGAAGGAGCGCGCGACCTCGAGGACCTGGGCGATCCCGCGGGTGACCATCGTCGCGGGGTCGTTGGCGTCGCCGCCGATCTGGGTCAGACGGAGCTCGCCGATGTTCTGGGCGAAGGCCTGGGCGAGGGCTGGGAGCGACTCCTGGGCCAGGGTCATCCGGATCTGCTGGTCCGAGATCAGGTTGTCGACCTCGCGCTGGCGACGGGCGGTGGCGGCCCGAACCTCGCCGGCGAGGCGGTCGACGCCGAGCTCCCGCTCGCGCAGGAGGGCCTCCGCGACGCTTCGGCGCTCCGCGAGGGCGGACTCGGCCTCCGCTTGCTGGGACTCGAGGATCGCCCGCAGCTCTGCCTCGCGGAGCGCGGTCTGGTGGCGCGCCTCGACTAGCGCGCGCGCCTCCTCGTCGAGGCGGAGCTCGCGGGCGAGCGCCTCTCGCTTGGCGGCCTCCTCCTGGCGGACCCGGCTGCTCTCGAGCTCGGCATCGGCGCGGAGGGCCTCGAGGCGCCGCGCATGGGCGCGATGGTTCTCCTCCTCCGCGGCCTTCGCCCGCAGCGCAGCGCGCTTTGAGCCCTCCGCGATCTCGATCTCGGTCGATCGGCTCTCCGCCTCAGCGCGCATCTCTCGGATCGCCGCGTCGGCGCTGATCTTGGCGGACTCGATCGCCTCCGACGCGCTCGCCTCCCGGGTCGCGCTCGCCTGCGCCGCGGTCAGCTCGGCCTCGCGGGCGCGCATCGCCAGCTCGTTGCGGAAGACCGCCTGCATGTTGCGAAAGACCTCCTCAGAGAGCACGCGGACGTCCTGGACCTCGACCGAGTCGAGGACCACACCCCAGCCCCCGGCGGTCGTGTCCTCGGGGCGGCCGCGGCCGCTGACGACGGGGGAGAGCTCGCGCATGAGCTCTACGGCGATCGCCTCTTTGCGGTGGGCGATCACGTCCTCGACGCTGAGGTTGGCGACGTGACGACGGACCGCGCCGACGAACATCTCCCGCAAGATCCCCGCGAGCTTCTCGCTGGCCCGCTCGGAGAAGGAGAAGTTGAGCATGCGAAAGGTCAGCTCCGGCTCGACCACCCGGTAGACCGCGAGGCCCGTGACGCCGACGCCGATCTTCTCCTTGGTGATCTGGTCGGCGGTGAAGTGGAGGCGATTGATCGAGGTCGGGATGATCGCCACCGAGTCCCAGGGCCACTTGAAACAGCCCGCGCCCTGACCGGTGCTGCGCCGGCGGATCTTCCCCCGCCGCATGTGGATCAGGTACTCGGACGGCTTGGCGGTGATGAAGCCCCAGCGCTTGATCTTCTCAGGGTCCTCGACCGGTCGACCGCGACGCCAGCCGTCAGCCTCACGGGAGTCCGCGTCGTCAAGCTCGAGGTCATGCAGGGAGAAGGGAGGGGTCGGGGGCTGGACGTTCTTCACGCCTGGTCTACAGAGCATCTGCCGTGCCAAGCTCAGAGCTCCCCTGGGATACCCCTAGCTTGCCCTGATGTGTTCGCCATGCGTCTGGCTGTTCTGAAATGAAACACTATGACCGCGGGCTGATGTTTCATTCTGAACCACCGTATCCACGGGGTCCTGCGGACATGCTCGGCCGCACCATCGGCCTCTCGAGCTTGACCTCGGGGTCTCTAGCCCGCCGCGGGGATGTCGATCGCCAGCGTCCGGATCTTCCGGATCAGCGTCGTCCGACCGATGCCCATCGCCTTCGCCGCGCGGCTGCGGTTGCCGCCGTGGGCCCGGAGGACCTCGGAGATGTAGAGCCGCTCCATCTCGGTCCAGCGCAGGTCGGCGAGGGACGATTTTCGGTCGCCGGCGGAGCTTCGTCGGGGGCCGCCCATCGGCAGGTCGCCCTCGTCGATGAGCTCGCCGTCGGCGAGGACCACCGCGCTCTCGATACAGTTCTCTAGCTCGCGGATGTTGCCCGGCCAGGTGTGCTGGCGGAGGCGCTCGAGCGCGGCCTCGGAGAGCGGCCTGAAGGGCTTGCGGTGGCGTCGGGCGTAGCGGTCGAGGAAATGGTTGGCGAGCGCCTCGAGGTCGAAGGGTCCGCGCTCTCGCAGCGCCGGCAGGCGGAGCGCCACGACCCGCAGGCGATAGAAGAGATCCTCGCGGAAGAGGCGGCGGGCGACCATATCCTCGAGGTCCGAGTGGGTGGCGGCGACGATCCGTACGTCGACCTCGACCTTGCGACGGCCGCCGACCCGCTCAAAGGAGCGCTCCTGGAGGACCCTCAGGAGGCGTCCTTGGAGCGCGAGCGGCAGCTCGCCGATCTCGTCGAGGAAGATCGTGCCGCCATCAGCGGCCTCGAATTTGCCGACCGCCCGGGCGTCGGCGCCGGTGAAGGCCCCGCGCTCGTGGCCGAAGAGCTCGTTCTCGATCAGGGTCGCCGGGAGGGAGGCGCAGTCGACCGCGACCAAGGGCTGGCGACGGCGGGGGCTGTTGTAGTGGATCGCCCGGGCGATCGCCCCCTTGCCGGTGCCGGTCTCGCCGCTCAGGAGGACGGTCGCGTCGGTCGCCGCCGCCTTGGCGACGACCCCGTAGACCTCGAGCATCGCCGGGCTCTGGCCGACGATCCCGTTGTAGCGATACTCGAGCTTGGCGGCGGTCGGCGCCCGGAGCTGGCGGTAGAGGCTGGTGGTCTCGATGACCATCGCCACCTGGGCTGAGAGCGTTCGCAGGAGCGAGGCGTCGCCCTCATCAAAGTCGGCGCCGCGCTTGTTGAGGAGCTGGACGACGCCGAAGGTCTCACCGCCGCGATCCTTGACCGGCACGCAGAGGACGCTCTGGGTGGCATAGCCGGTCTCGCGGTCGACCGCGCGGTGGAGCCGCCCGTCCTCGTCGCCGCGGGCGAGGATGATCGTCTCACCGTTGCGGGCGACATGGCCGGCGATCCCCTGGCCGATCGCCAGGCGGATCTCGCGGACCTCGGGATAGTGGCCGGCTTTTGAGAAGAGCTCGCCGCGTGGACGGTCGATCAGAAAGATGGTCCCGCGATCGGCGTTCATCGCCGCGGTGACCGCGTCGAGCACCTTGACCAGGAGGGTGTCGAGGTCGACCTCGCGGCGGACCAGCTCGCTGACCGCCATCAGGACCGAGTCTGAGTCGACCGCGATGCCTCGCCGAGGGGCGCTCTTGCGCTGCTGCGCCCGGACCACGGGCCTAGGATAGCGCGGCGCCGGAGCGTCGCGACGGCGAGGATGCGATGGCGCGGGCGGGCGAGGGGGCGATGGCGCGGGCGAGGATGCGATGGCGCGGTCGCGGTGGCGCAGTCGCGATGGGCGGCCGTGACAGCGCAGATACGTTGGCGGCCGCGATCGCGCAGATACGACGGGCGGTCGCGATCGTGCGAAGACGACGGGGCGGCGATGGGGCTGAGATGGGGCTGAAATGGAGCTGAGATGGGGCTGAGATGGAGCGGCGATGGCGGCCGTTGTGGGGGGCCGAAGACCTCTGCATCGACCTCCTGTGGCCCTGTCGGCGAGCTCGGGCGGGCGAAATTCTCCGCTGCCACCGGCGAATCGCGAGGTTTCCAGCGTGACCGCCGTCGGAGGCGGAGCGGGTGGTCTCGCCCCCAGCCAGGCTCGCGGGAGCGTGGGGGCGTGCTCGCGCTGCTGCGCAGGTGCGGCCCTTTGACAAGGTGCCCGCGGGTGCCGCAGATTGACGGAGGAATGGACGGAAAGCTCGAGCCCTTCTTCCAGCTTAGCGCCCCTGAGCTGGCCGACGATGTTCGCGAGATTCGCCTCAGCGGTGACGCTATGGTGATCGGCCGCTCGCCGAAGGGGGACGTTGTTCTTGATCTCGACGGGGTCTCTCGCCGCCACGCAGAGGTACGCCTCGACGACGAGGGCTGGTGGGTCAAGGACCTCGGCTCGGTCAACGGCACTCGGGTCAACGGCGAGCTGCTCACGGAGCGCCACCTCCTGAAGATCGGCGACCGGATCGAGATCGAGGGCTTCGGTCTCCTCTACCGCTGCTAGGAGGTCGAGGTGACGCTCCTGGGTGCACTCGCGACGCGCCGCTGCACCGGGCTTGAGCTCGGGCATCGGCCGCGCAGGGGCGTCGTCACGCTCTCATAGCCGAGGTCGTCGGGGGACGATGGTCAAGCTCGCGAGCAACGGACTGATGATCGAGGTCGAGACCTTCGGCCGCGCGAGCGACCCGCCCCTGGTGCTGATCATGGGCCTGGGCTGCCAGATGATCTACTGGCACGAGGAGTTCTGCGAGGCCCTCGCCGCCCAGGGCTTTCGCGTGATCCGCTTTGACAACCGCGACATCGGCCTCTCGACCAAGCTCGACGAGCACGGCGTGCCGCCGGTGCTCCGCCTGCTCTTCCGCGGCGGGATCGGCCTCCGTCTTCAGGTCCCCTACGGCCTCGCGGAGATGGCCGACGACACCGTCGGCCTGCTCGACGCGATGGGGATCGAGCGAGCCCACGTGGTCGGCGTGTCGATGGGCGGGATGATCGCCCAGATGATGGCGATCAGGGCGCCCGAGCGGCTGCTCTCGCTCTGCTCGTGGAGCTCGACGACCGGTGAGCGGCGCTGCTCGACCCCAACCCCGCGGGCCCTCAAGGCGCTCCTCTCCAGGCCCAGCCCCGGGCGTCGCGGCCGTGTGGAGCACGCGGTTCGCTTCATGCAGGTCGTCGGGACCGGCCACCTGGCGGATGAGACATGGCTCCGGGATCGGGTCGCGCTCGCCTATGATCGCTCGAACTACTGGCCAGGCTTCATCCGTCAGTTCGCCGCGGTCGTCACGGCTCGGCCGCGCTCGCGGGCGCTCGCCAAGGTTCGCGTGCCGACCCTCGTCCTCCACGGGGCCGCTGACAGCTTGATTCCGGCCGCCGGAGGAAGGGCGACCGCGGCCGCGATCGAGGGGGCGCGTCTCGAGGTCTTCGAGGGCATGGGGCATGACGTCCCCCGGGCGCTCTGGCCGGAGCTTGTCCGGGCGATCGCCGACAACGCCAGCCGTGCATAAACGCGCGCCTTGAGCGATGTCGATCGCGGCCCGGAGGCCGCCGGAGCGCAGGTCCACACTCCTGCCCTCGCGCGCGCCCTCGCGCCTGCTCGGCCAGCGCTCGAACGACCGCGATTGCCGTCTTTTGTAGGAAATAGGCGGCTTTGAGGCGACACTTTGGGCTCGCGCTCTCGCGGCGCGATGATCCTTGGGTTCGGAGTTCTGTGATGTTTCAACGACCATATTCCTCGTTTGTCGGGGCCCTCGGCCTATGCCTCCTTTCGGCCTGCGCCGGTGATGACGTCGGCACTACCGTGGGCGAGAGCGAGAGCGAGAGCACGAGCACGGCTGACGCGAGCACCTCGACCCTCGGGACGTTGGGGACGAGCTCGACCGGCGAGGACACGTCGACCGCGACGACGGAGAGCCCGACCGGGACGACGACGGAGAGCCTGACCGACAGCGAGAGCGACACCGACGGGACCACCGATAGCACCGGCGCCGAGCCGACCATCTGTGACCGCCTCGGCGGCGAGGACGGGCTCTCAGCCCTGCACGCGGACTTCCTCGGCAGGGTGCTGCTCGACGAGCGGATCAACGCCTACTTCCTCAACGCCCCCGTCAGCGGCGACAATCTGACCTCCTGCCTTGATGACCAGGTCGGGGAGGCGATCGGCTGTCCCGGGGTGGTCTACGCCTGCAAGAGCATGACGGCGGCTCACGAAGGGATGGGGATCAGCAGCGTCGACTTCGCCGACCTCGTCGGGGACTACAGCGAGGCGCTCGACCACCGGCAAAAGGAGAACCCCGAGGTCACCGACGACGACAAGGCGGCGATCATGGCCGCGCTCGCGGCGATGGAGGCGGACATCGTCGAGGACCCCGACGGGGTCCAGACGATCTATCAGCGCCTCGGACGAAAACCCGCGCTCAAGGGGCTCATCGGCAGCCCTGAGGTCGACCAGAGCTTCCTCAACGTTGTCGTCGGCGACGAGATGGTCAACGGCTTCTTCACCGGCGCCGACTATGTCCGCCTCGCCACTTGCTTCACCCGCCAGCTCGGCAGCATCGACGGGCCCGTGCAGTACATGATGGAGGTCGACTCGCCGGGGCCGGGCGTCGACGAGGGGGTGTCGGCCGACACCCCCTGCGCCGACATGCTGAGCTCGCATGCTGGTCTCAAGGACAGTAAAGATGAGGGCCTGATCACGATGCTGGACTTCACCCAGGTGCTCCAGGGCATGGTCACGGCGATGGACGTCGCGGGGATCCCCGACGGGGATCAGCTGTCGATCCTCGGGGTCTTGGGGCCGCTTTGCGACGAGATCGTCGGCGATCATCCGAACGACTGTCCGGGCAACAACGAGTCGATGACGGTCGACGGCGCCGGCCTCAACCTGGCGATCCCCGACGACGCCTACAACGGGACCAAGGGGTCGATGAGCTGCACCTCGCTGGAGGTCTCCGACAACGGCATCAACTTCGTCGACGAGGTCGAGCTCAAGGTCGGCATCGATCACCCGTGGCTCGGCGACCTCGTGATCAAGCTCTACAGCCCCGGCGGATCGGTGATCACCGTGCTCTCCCGGTCGGGCTTTTTCGAGGTCGTGGACGATGGTAGCGGGATCTCGGCCGAGGGCTCGGACCTCGAGTCGGGGGCGCCGATCACCTTCGCGATGGACGGTCCCTACAGCGCCGAGACGCTCGGCGACGGCAACAACCTCAACAACGCCGGCGTCGCCTGCAAAGACGACGGTCGCTGTGAGTACGAGCCGAACAGCGGCAAGGCCCTCCCGGGCACCCTCAGCGATCTCGCCGGCGAGTCGGCGCCGGGCTCCTGGGAGGTCTGCGTCGGCGACGCGGGCTCCGCCGACAAGGGGACCCTCGTCAACGTCGCGCTGAAGCTCCGGAAGGTGAAGTTCATGCCCTGAGCACCCGGAGGTGCCTGGCCTTGGCAGCGGCGGCGGCGGGTGGTTTAGTCTCCGACGCATGTCCGGTGTCGCGCGTACCCACCTCCGCCTCCGCCCTGTGGCCCTCCTCCTCTTGGTCACGGGGTTCGCCTGCGACAAGCCGGCGGAGACCGAGCACCCGGAGGTCGCGGGCGAGCGCTGTGAAGAGGTCTCAGCCGAGTCGGCCGCGATCTCGCGCACCGGCCTGCTGGCGACCGTCTTCAACGCGACCGCTGCGGAGTACCGGGCCGCGGCCCTCCAGGCCTACGCCACAGCCAAGGTCAACCTCGACGCGGCGCTCGCCGACGGCATGTGGGTCGCCGCCCCTGAGCAGGCGGGCGATGTCCGAGATCTGCCGCCGGCGGTGATCCTGGACGTCGATGAGACCGTGCTCGACAACTCGCCCTACCAGGCCTGGCTCGCCCAGGTCGGCGGCAGCTTTGAGCCCGTGAGCTGGGGGGCCTGGGTCGAGGCGAGGAAGGCTCGGCCGATCCCCGGCGCCGTCGACTTCACCAAGTACGCGGCGTCGAAGGGGGTCACGGTCTTCTACGTCAGCAACCGTGATGTCAGCGGCGAGGCGGCGACCCGGGACAACCTCGCAGCCCACGGCTTTCCGATGGGCGACGGCGCCGAGGATGTCGTGCTCCTGAAGAACGAGCGGCCCGAGTGGGGCTCGGAGAAGGGGAGCCGACGGGCGACGGTCGCGGAGCGCTATCGGATCGTCATGCTCGTGGGCGACAACCTCGGCGACTTCACCGACTCCAGTGATGGATCGATGGATCAGCGAGGCGCGGTCGTCGAGCATCACGGCGACTTTTGGGGCAGCCGGTGGGTGATGATTCCGAACCCGATGTACGGGGACTGGGTGAAGGCCGCGGTCGGCGGCGCGGCGCCCAAGACGCCGCTCGATCGCGAAGAGGCGCTCCTGCGGCCGGTGATGACCTGGGACGGCCCCGGTTGACCGCCGCCGGATAGGCCCCATGTTCAGAGACAATGAAGGGTTGGTCATGGAGTCTGGGGCGGATCTTTGGGATCGACACGCGTGTCCACGCCACGTTCCTCTTGATCGTGGGATGGGCAGCCTTTGGCGCGATCTCTCAGGGGGGCACGCTGCTCGCGGGCCTGGTCTCGGTCGTCTTCCTCCTGGTGGTCTTCGCCTCGGTCTTCCTCCACGAGCTAGGCCATGCCCTAACGGCTCGGCACTACGGGATCAAGACCCGACGGATCACGCTCTCTCCGCTCGGCGGGCTCGCTGAGCTCGAGGGCGGGATGATGCCGCCGAAGATCGAGCTAAGGGTGGCCCTCGCCGGTCCCGCGGTCTCCTTCGCCCTCGCCGGGATCTTCTTCGGCCTCGCGTCCCTCACCGGTGACTGGAGCCCGAGCTCCTTCGTCGGCGCGCTCGCCTGGGCGAACCTGATGATCGCCGCCTTCAACATGCTGCCGGCGTTCCCGATGGACGGCGGTCGGGTCTTCCGCGCGGCGCTCTCGCGCCGGCTCGGCTACCGTAGGGCGACCGAGCTCGCCGCCAAGGTCGGCCGCCTCGCCGGGGTCGCGATGATGGTGATCGGCCTCTTCACCCGGCCCTTGTTGATGCTGATCGGCGCCTTCGTCTACTTCGCCGCCGGCGCGGAGGCCCGCCAGGTTCGCTCCTTCTTCGGCTTTGGCGACGGCGGTGGCGGCAAAGAGCGGCCGCCGCGGGCCGAGGGCAAGCCCGGCTGGTACCGTCGCTGGCGCGAGAGCGTGCGCTTGAACAAGCTGAGCGCGGAGCAAAGCCGCGGTCGGCGGGCCCCAGCTGGCCGGCAGCGGACCTCGCGAGCTTCGCGGACGCCTCGGGGCGGCCCGGCCCACTACGCTGCAGCGCCTCCGAGCTACCGAGTCCGTCGCTCGCCGCCGCGACCACAGCCGCAGCGCCGGGTCATCGTCTTCTTCGACGCCTAAGCGGCCCCTCGTCGGCGCTGCGTTGAACCAAGGAGCTCGCCGTCGCGGCATGCGTCGGCGGGCTCCCTCGTTGTTGGGGGTCCCGGTTGGAGCTGGGCACCGACGATGTCGAGGAGGCTCGAGGTGGCGGTAGACGATGGATCGGCTTGGCGTCGACCTGGGGCGCGCGTCGGACGGCTGCTGGCCCTGAGATCTTTCACGTCCGGGCCGTCGGATGTCGGCGAGGCCCTCGCATTCACGGGCTCGCGTCGTGTCAGACCTCCGCATGGGGATCCCGCGTAGATCGCGATACCTCGAATTTCGCCCGCGCAGGGCCACTTGGGAGGAACGTTAGGAAATCCTCGGTCGCCATTGCTCTGGCGAATTCTATAGACAATGCCTGTAAGGGGGCTCATAAGCCGCAATGTCTCGGAGATCCTAGAGAATCACGAGATTAGAAAAAAGGGTATATCGGATCGCTGCTCATCTGGCCTGCGTTGCAGAGAACCCGTCAGCGGGGGCTGTGAACCGGGTTGTCCACTCCGTTCACCGGCGCAGTCTGGAGGGATCGCCATTCGCCCCTCGAATGTCGGTCCAGGGCCGACGGACAGGCTTCAGGCCGGCTCTGTGTATAATTCTCAGGGCTCTCTCCGACCCCCGCAGATTCGCCGGGCAATAGCAAAAAATGTAGGCAATGGGCAGCGCGGAGCAGCGTTCTCTTGCAGCGCTGCGGCTCCGATCTCTGTGATATAGGACCGCCTATGAAGGCCACACAAATCACGGCAATTGCGATTCTGTCCTTGGCGATGGCGTCCGCCTGCGGCAAGTCAGAGCCCGCCGCCGACGGCGACAAGGCGAAGCCCGCCGCCGAGGGTGCCGAGGCTGGCGACAAGGCCGGCGAGGCAGAGGAGCCGAAGGTCGAAGTTCCCAAGCTCACCATCACCGAGGCCGATTGGGTCGAGAAGGACCTCAAGGAGGTCTCGCCGATGATCAACGTCACGATCAAGGCGCCCAAGGACGCGACGTTCGAGAAGAACGGCAACGGCGGCGTCGACATCAAGATCGCGCCCTTCTACATGATCACCGTCGGCAACCTCGCGGTCGGCGGCCTCAAGGAGGCGATCGAGTGGGGCGACGCTTCGTCGATCGGCGACTCGTCCTACAAGGACGGCAAGAAGATCGTCGACGAGGAGAACGGCTTCGTCTTCACCTACCAGATGAACGACGAGGACAACGGCCTCAAGTACGCCCCCGAGTCGCACTTCTACTTCTTCATCGAGAAGGACGGAGCTGTGTACAGCGTCAACGACACCAAGCCGCTCGACACGATGATGTCGACGCCGAACGAGGCGTACACCGAGGACCTCGCCAAGCAGGTCTACGGGCTCGTCAAGGGATCGGCGACGGCCAACTAGGACGTCTCGATCCTGCGGGATCGACGGTTCTTGAGGCATGAATGAGGTGTCGCGGGCTCTCCGCGCGCCCCTCGACTGTTTCGGGGAGGTGATGAGCGAAGGGCTCCGCCTCCCCATTGTCGTGGTTTGGGACCTCCGCTCCCCGGTCGGCTCAGGTGTGGCCTCGCGACTGCCAGTGTCGATAGGACGCGGCGGCGGTGAACCCGGCTCCCACGCAGGCGTGACGCTCCGGCCGCTCCAGGTCGAGCGCGACCTCGCGGTCCTGCACGCGATCTTCGGCGATGCCGAGCAGATGAAATACATGCTCGAGGCGCCGATGGCCTCTGAGGAGGAGACACGGGCGAAGATCGCGGCCTGCAGCGAGCACCCCGACTCGCCGCGGTGGGCGATTGCCGGCGACGATGGCGAGACCCGCGGACGGAGCACCCTGATAGCCAAGCGCGAAGGGGGATGGAGGTGGGCGCGGAGGTCGCCCCGAACGCTCAGGGGCAGGGCTTCGCCCGCCGGGCGATCATCGCGGTGACGGAGTACGGCCTGCACGGGCTCAAGCTCGGCCGGGTGTTCGCGGACATCGACCGGGACAATCACGGCTACGTCCGGGCGTTCGAGGCGGTGGGTCTTCGCTGCGAGGGGCGCACCTCCGGAGCTGTGCGAGGGGGCCCTGGGCGACCTGGGCCCCTACCGCGCTAGGGCGCGATGGAGCCGAGATCCTCGGCGCTGCCGCGGCTCCAGAGACCGTCGGTGTAGCGGGCGTAGGCCGTCCCGTCGGCGTCGACCGTCACGCCGACAAGCTCGTCGATCGAGCGACCTGGCGGGAGGGTGAAGGGGCGGGGATTGTCGCCGCGCAGGTCGTGCTCGGACACGTCGATGAGAGCGCCGTCGCGGCGCCACGCCAGCGCTCGACCGCCGATGAAGGCGACGTCGATGATCTGCGCCTCGTCGCCTAGCCAGGTGAACTCCTCCGCGTAGAGATCGGCGTCGACCATCCCCTGCGCCCGCTCTTCGTCGGTGAGGAGGCGCAGTCTTCCCCGACGTCCGTGGCCGCCGCGGAGCCAAACATGGGTGACGGTGTCGTCGGTCGCGATCGCGACGACGTCCTCGGGGTGCACCGCTGGGGTGTGGGACGCGTTTGGCTCGGGCGGGGTCTCGAGGGCGATCCAACCGACCCCGACCGGGGTCTGGCCGAGGCTGCTCGGCTGCAGGGCTCGGAGGTAGCCGTTGCGATGGACGACGAAGAGCGCCCCGCCGGCGTCGGTCACCCCTGCGACAGGAGCCTCGGTGCTGAGGTTTTGGAGGTCCTCCGGCGAGCCTGTCGCGATGGCGCCGTCATCGAAGAGGGCCCGCACCCGGCCGGCGGCGTCGAAGGTCGCGTCGGCGAGCTCCTCGGAGGAACGCTCGGGCGGCAAGCGGTAGGTCCCGCGTTCGATGGCCGCTAGGTCGTCGAGATCACCGCGTAACCACTGCTGGTCGCGAAGCCAGGTGACGAGCGTACCGTCGAGGTCCGCGGCGACGGCGACGATCATCGACGGGTCGACCCCGGCGGGGAGAACAAAGGGGCGCGGGCGGGCATCTCCGAGCTGCGGCAGGGCGTCGAGCGTGCCTAGGCTCGCCCGGCCGTCGCTGAAGAGGGCGGTGAGCGTTCCGTCAGGGGCGAGGGCGATGCCGAGGACATCGTCGCCTATCCGGGTGCTCGGCAGGTCCACGGTGTCGACCCGCGGGAGGTCGCCCAGGCCCGTCCAGGCCTCGCCAAGGCCGAGCGAGCTGTCGGCGTACCAGGCGATGGGACGCCCTTGCGGGTCGCTCACCAGGCCGACGACGCGACGGTGACGGCTGTCGATGAGGTGGCGGACATCATCCCAGTCGATCCGGGTCAGGGTGTAGCGGAGCACGTCTTCGAGGGCCGCGTAGGCCTCATCGCACTCGGCCCCGCAGCGGGCGTCATCCTGTTGGTTGACCGCGAAGAAGAAGGCGACGCCGCGCTCGGGCTTGATCGTGCGCTCTTGGAGGTGGATGAAGTCGTCCGTGAGCCGACCTTCGGCGTCGAGGGGCGGCAGCTTGACCTTGTTGCTCACGCCGCCGTGCCGGCCGAGGAAGGCGCGGCCGCCGGTGATCGAGCCGCCGTTGTTGGTGCCGATGCGCCAGCCGCTGCGCCGGGTCCCCGAGGCGACGCCGCGGCCGATCTGGAAGCGGTTGACGAGCTCGAGCATCATCGACGCCTCGCCCATGAGCCCGCCCGAGGCGTAGTGGTCGCTGTTCATCCCCGCCCAGTGCGGCACGGATCCCTGGACCAGGTCCCAGCGCCAGCGCAGGGTCTCGATCTCCCAGCTCGAGGTGTCGCAGCGATCGCCCCGCCAGACGCAGTAGAAGTGGTAGTTCGGCGCCCAGCGAGGGGTATAGGTGCCGTCCTCCCAGCGGCGGAATTCGGGCTCGCCCGTCTCCTCGGCGCTGCCCCGCGGGAAGTACCATTGATGGCCGTAGAGCCCGTGCTGGCTCTCGACCCCACCGTCGAGCTCGAGCTCGTCGCGGATGAAGGTTGCGAGGGCCGAGCGCTGGTGCTCCTCGGGGCGCCCCGGACGGCCGGCGAAGGAGTAGCGCGGGTCTGCGCCGTGAGCGTCGCTCCAGAGGTGATCGACGACGCGACCGAGGAGCGCGTGGCCGGTGTTGGAGTAGGCGATCCCCTCGCCCGGCCAGCGCTTGAGGCAGCGCCCGGCGAGCACCTTTAGTTGTTGGTCGACCGGCATCAGGTCGCGCTGGTCGTGGTGGCCGATGAAGTAGACCGCGTCGCTCTCGACCCCGAGCGCCCGCGCTGTCAGGGTCCGGGCGTGCTCGAGCGGTTCGGCGCCGAAGCTCTCGCGGCTGAGCTCGTGGGCCACCTCGAGGTCCCGACGCCCGTTGTAGCCGCGGAGCTCCGAAAAATGCTCAGGGATCACCTCGGGCCACTGGGCGTTGGCGCGGGCGAGGCCGGAGCGATGGGTGAGCAGGTGACCGATGGTGACGGCGGGCCAGCGACGATCGGCGCCTGCGCGGGGATCGCAGAGCGCCGAGACCTCCGGCGGCGGAGAGGTGCCGGGGCTGGCGAGAGGCGGTGGGACGCAGCTTTGGCCGAGCTCCTCGGGGCAGGATTCGGGGTGGTGAAAGTAGCGGCGCAGGGACGCGGGGAGGAGGTCGAGCTGCGGATCGAGGAGCGGCGCGTCGAACTCATCTTCGTAGGCCCCAGGGGCCCGCGTGTCGATCCGCTCGGCGACCAGCGGCCGGACGATCGCCGCGACCACCCCCTTGGTCACGCTGCCGATCCGCATCGGCGTCTCGGGCGGGGTGATCGGCGCCTCGGGGTCCCACTCGTCGCGACAGCGATCGTTCGGGCCGGGGCGGTGCTCGCTTGGGGTGGCCGAGCCCCGCAGCTTGCCGAAGCCGCGGCTGTAGACCCGATGTCCGCGGTAGGAGACGGCGAGAACCCCAGCGCCGACGCAGCGCCACTTCACGAGCTGACGCGCGGCAATGTCGAGCTCCGCGAAGATCGGCGATGAACGTCCGCTGGCCGGGACCTCGCGGGCGAGCGGATCATCCTCGGCCTCGCAGGCGAGCGCTGGGGCTGCGAGCGCCGCGATGGCAGAGCCGGTGACGAACACGGCGAGGGATCCGCGGCGGGGCTGCGTCGCTGCCTTCGTGGGTCGCATCGGCTCGGTCTCGGCTCGCGTGCTGAAAGTGTACGCCTCCGGTCTGCCTGGCGGAGGTGATCGTCCGTTGAAGACTCGCTCGTGGTGGTCCTTCTCGCTCTGAGGTGTCTTTTCAGACAGGGACGAAGAGGTCATGGGCGGGCGATGGTCGGCGGCAGGGCTGGCTCGACGGGACAGGTGGCCCGAGGTGAGGTGAGCGGACGTTGGCGGGGCGAATTTCAGCGACTCAGAGGAGCTTGTGGCGGCGGTGCGGGTGCGGTGGAGGGGGTGCTGCAGCGCGGACCTCCGGAGGAGAGTTGGGCAGCAGGAGCGAGCCTGGGGGCGGTGTTGCGCGTAGGACGCTCGGATCTGAGCAGAAGACGAGTAAAGTGAAATGTGTAAACAGACACTTGACACTTGTGGGGGGCTCCAACACTCTTGTCCCCGTGCCGCTCTTCCATCTTCAGCCCACCGATCGACGCCTCCGCGAGGTCCTTGGCCAGGCCCGGCGGGACCTTTGGATGGTCCTCGACGGGCTTCGCGGCCGCCGCGCAACCCCGGTCCTAGAGCGGAGCCCGCGGTCCGACACCGACGAGTGCAGGGAGGCGGCGCCCCTGCGCGAGGCGGGGCTCGGCGGTCGTGAGGTCGTCGTCGCGGAGCGGATCCAAGAGACCGCTGACGCGGTCACCTTGATCCTCGAGGACCCAAAACAGGCGCCCTTTGACTTTGAGGCGGGCGCCTTCTTCACGGTCGTCTTGAACCTAGGCGACGGCGACGGCGGCGTAGAGGAGGTCCGGCGGGCCTACTCCGCGTCGAGCTCCGCGCTCGAGCCCGGTCGTCTGGCCCTGACCTGCAAGCGGGTCGAGGGGGGGCGGGCCTCGACCTATCTCAACCAGCGGACGAAGGCGGGCGACCTCCTCCGCATCCTCGGCCCCGCAGGGGCCTTCACGCTGCGACCAGCTCCCGCGGCTACGCGCCGCTTGGTCCTCGTCGGCGGCGGTTCGGGGATCACCCCGCTGATGTCGATGATCCGGACCCTCCTGGTCGCAGAGCCAGGCGCCGAGCTGGCGCTGATCTACGGCAACCGCTCGCCCGAGGCGATCATCTTTCGCGACGCGCTCGCCGAGCTCGCCGAGGCCCACCCCGGGCGTCTTCACCTCCGTCATGTCATCGAGCGACCCGCGGCGGGCTGGGAGGGCGGCGTTGGTCGCCTCGATCGGGAGGGGCTGGCCCCCGAGCTCGCGGCGCTCCCCTGGCCGCACGACGCCGTCGACGGTTGGTATGTCTGCGGCCCCGAGCCGATGTTGATCGCCGCCCGTGAGCTCCTCGTCGAGCTCGGCGTCGCCCCGTCGAGGCTGCACGAGGAGCGCTTCTCGGCCCCCCAACGCCGCGCCTGCGAGCCGACTCGCGGCGACGTCGCGGCGACGGTGACGATCTGCCGCAAAGGTCGACCCTCGGCCGAGAGTGCGGTGGTGATCGTCCCGGCCGGCGCGACCCTCTTGGAGGCGGCGATCGCCGCCGGCCAGGAGCTGCCCTTCTCCTGCGCGGTCGGGGGCTGCGGCGCCTGTCGGGTGCGGGTCCGCGAGGGCGAGGTGGTGATGGACGAGCCCAACTGTCTGACGGCCGAGGAGCGGGGGGCGGGCTACGCCCTGACCTGCTGCGGCGCGCCGATCGGCCCCTGCTCGATCGAGGTCGGATAATGGGCGGGCGAGCGGCCAAGGGCGCCAGCGTCGACCGCGAGCGCTATCCCTACAAGATGCGAGACCTGTGCGATGAGACAGGGCTCGACCGCCAGGCGATTCACTTCTACATCCAACAGGGCCTCGTCCCTGAGGGGTTCAAGACCGGGCGCAACATGGCCTACTACGGGCCCGAGCACCTCGATCGGATCCGCCTGATCCGCAAGCTCCAGGAGGAGCGCTTTCTCCCGCTGAAGGCGATCAAGGCGATGTTCGAGGGCCGCGACGAGAGCTTCACGCCAGCGCAGCGAAGCCTCCTCGCCGACGTCCGGCCGCACCTCGAGGAGGTCCTCGGCGGCGGCGATCGGCAGACGGTCGCCGCGGCGGAGCTGCTCCAGGCTCACGGCCTGGCGATCGACGAGCTGCTCGCCCTCGACAAGCTCGGCCTCCTGACGGTGATGAAGGTCGACGGCGAGCTCCGGGTCGCCTCGCAGGACGCCTGGATGATCGAGGTTTGGGCCGGGCTCCGCAGCGCTGGCCTCAGCCGCGAGCTCGGCTTTGAGGTCGCCGATCTCGCGATCTACGAGGAGGCGATAGGCTCCCTCTTGGAGCGCGAGGTGTCGATGATCGTCCCCCGCCTCTCTCATCTTCCTCCGGCCGAGGCCGCGAGCCTGGTCGAGCGCGCGTTGCCGCTGATCAACGTCTTCCTCGCCCGCTACCACCTGACCCGGGTGCGCAACTTCTTCTCTTCGCTCGACTAGGCCGAGCCTGCTCAGGGTCTTTCATGTCTCTGACGACCGCCGACCGCTGACCGCTGACCGCTGACCGCTGACCGCTGACCGCTGACCGTCGATCGCCGATCGGGGAGCCCCGATCATCACCAAGGAGCCGCTGCTATGGACCTCGCCAAGATCACAAACCTCCTCCCTCGCCGGATGCGTGAGCAGGTCGACGCCTACTTCGAGGCTATCGAGGTGCTCGCCGAGATCCGCGATCCGCGGGTGCTCCGCTCGCTCGGGCCTCCGGGGCTGCGGGGGCTGATCCTCAAGCGCGGCAAACAGGGGGTCCCGAGCAAGATGCCGGCGACTCACCGGGCCCACTTTGACTGGACCTACCCGGCCGACAACCCGGAGATGCGCGAGCTCTACCGCCGGGCGAAGCAGGGCCAGTGGGACGGCGAGCGCGACCTCGACTGGGCGGTGGACGTCGATCCGCTAAACCCGGAGCGAGCCCTGGTCCCCGACTCCTTCGTCGACTTCGCCGCGCTTGCGGACAAGGGGATCAAGCTCGATTACGCCGAGCAGCGCCGCTTTATCCACTCGATCACCGCGTGGATGCTCTCGCAGTTCCTCCACGGGGAGCAGGGGGCGCTCTTCGCCGCGGCGCAGG